>JGI10211J34971_10000789_pt1 | contig 26394 bp, 2 predicted proteins | sample Etolagsediment_FD_34971 | JGI IMG/M metagenome (IMG submission 34971)
GGTCCAACCGAGGTTCCAGTCGCGGGAGTTGACGAAGTCCTCGGCCGTGTCGCCGCCGTCCACGAACGTGTAGTCGCTGATGAGGGAGGAAACCACCGATCCGCTGAAGCCGATGGTGATGGACTCGGCAATCTGATCGACGATTGCGAACAGCTCGTCGTTGTCTGGGGCGGGGTAGTAGGCGCCGCCGGTGACGTCTGCCAATTCGACCAGATAGCGATCCCGGTTTTGACTGGTGACAGCTCTGCCGAAACCGATGGTATCAATCTTGATGTTGTCAGCGGCATAGCGCTGTGCATCAGCCGCGGTCGTCCTCTCGGTCGAGGGCACGGGTGACCCGTCCGAGATGAAGACTTCGATCCGGTCGTTACCCGTGGCGGCCGCGTTGAATGTGGCTTGGGCGAGGTCCAGTGCGGTCAGATAGGCCGTTCCTACTACGGTGTCCAAGTCGATGGTATCGATCGCGGCCGTCAGGGTCGCCTTGTCGGTGGTAAAGCCCTGTAGCAACACCACGTTGCCCCCGAAGGTAATGATGGCGATGCTGGTGCCGGCAGGCAGACCGTTCACCAAGTCTTTAGCCGCGCGTTTCATGTCCTCGAGCGGCTGCCCATTCATGCTGCGCGAATTGTCCAGGTTGAGGATGACATCGGTCGGGTTGACCCCGACATCGACCACGAACGGACGACTGGCCGAGTCGAAGAGGCGGTACACGAGGATGTCCTCGAGTACCGGAGCGACGCGCGCCTCGGTGATGAGGCCGTTGAAATTCTGACCGATGAGGTGGCTGACCGGTCCGTCGCCGGCCAAGGCGGGCAGCTGCTGGTCGGTCAGGTTGTCGACATCGGTGGTGGTGATGTCGGCGTCGGCCAGTTGGCGGCCGTTCACGAACAGGTCCAGCTCGCGCGTAGCCGGATCGAAGCGACCGGCCAGGTGCGTCCACGTGCCCGTCAGTATTGCGTCGTTCGCCACGACGGTGTGGGTGACGCCGTCCTCGCTGGTAAAGGTAATCGCGGGGTACAGGCTCCCGGTATCCTCGTCAACCCACAGACGGTAATTGTAGACGCCTGCTTCAACAGAGCGCACGATGATGTCGGCGTCCGCTGCGGGGGCAGCGGCCGGGTTCACCCAAGCGCCGACGGTCCAGCCGGTGATGGCGTGGTCGAGGCGGTTCGGGACCGTGACGACCTGAGTGCCGTCCAGCGTGAGAGCGGCATAATCGTTCTCGGTAGTCGAGTCGTCGGCCAGCGTGCCGGCTGCAAGTTCGACGTCGTCATCGACGTTGTCGTCATCCGTGTCGGTATCGGCCGGATCCAGGTTGTGCTGTTGCTTCTGCAGGTTGGTCAACGCGCCAGCAGCCGAGGTCTCCTCGGCGTCGCTGGTGCCATCGTTGTCGGTGTCGATGTCGATCGGACTGGTGCCGCAGAGGAACTCGTACCGATTTGTCAAGCCGTCGCCGTCGAAGTCTTCGTCGCCGTCGAACACCTCGTTGCCGTCCACGTCCTCGACGTTCTCATCAAGGCCGGCTGCAGCATAGAGACTCTCGAACCAGTCCGGCAGGCCGTCCGCGTCGGTGTCGTCGCTGTCGGTGAGGTTCACTCCGTAGAGCGTTGCGGACTGCGCATTGGTCACGGCCGCGGAGACGCCGATCAGAGCGTAGTCTTCATCGCCGGTGCGGGAGAAGTCCTCGACCGTGTCGCCACTGTCGTCGAAACGGTAGTAGTAGGTCAGGCCTGCGGAGTCCGCATTTACGAGCACGAGACGGTTGGCTTCGATCTCGTCCAGCGTGCGGGCCACGCTCCAGATACGGATCTCATCGACGTAGCCGTCGAGATTCTCTCCGATGCGCAACGCGCCGAGGCCGCTGACAGGCTGGATCGTCAGGTTGCCGAAGTCATCCGAGTCGGCCTGGTAGATCAGAGAATCCACGACCAACGTGAGCGTCTGGTTGGCCTGGTTCCAAACGGCGGCCAGGTAATGCCAGGCCGTGTTGTCGATCGTCGCGGTCGATGTGACCGTACGGGCGTTGCCCTCGGAGTCCGTGAAGCTGATCTGCGGCGCACCGGCTACGAGACTCAGTTCATAGACATTGCCTGCGGGAACCGCAAAGCCGAGAAGTGTCCCGGAGTCGGCGGCGCCGTCGGGCTTGACGTACAGTTCGAGAGTCCAGTCGGACGAGCCACCACCACCAATGCCGGTCCCGGCGAAGCGGTCTTCGGTCGGGGCAACGACGCCGGCAGCGCCAACCAGACCGAGATTCAGGCTACGAGCCGTCGCGGCCGCGCCGCGATTCTGGCTCATGCTGTGGATCGGGCTGGTCTGGACGACGTTGGCGATCGTCGGGTTGATTGCCAGCTCGACGTTGTCGTTGACGCCGTCGTCATCGGTATCGGCGTCAGCCGGGTTGGTGCCGAAGACCTGTTCCTCGAGATTGGTCAGGTTGTCGCCATCCGGATCTTCCTCGCCGTCAAGGTCGCCGTTGTTGTCGGTGTCCTGGTCGTTGGGATCCAGGTCGACCAGGTACTCGTTGAGATCACTGAGACCGTCACCATCAGCATCCCCGCTGCCGTCGCTGACGCCTGTCCCTCCAAAGTGGCGGGTCTCCCACATGTCGTCCATGCCGTCGCCGTCCGCGTCAACGGCACCCTGGGTGACGGGGCTGGTTAGGGCAATGGTCGAGCCGTCAAGGTCCACGAAGCCAGCGCCGTTGGCAAGCGTCGCTGCGTTGATCCAACTGTTCCGCCAATCATTGGCGTAGGTCGTATCGAACTCCTGAGCGCCGTCGTCCGTCTGCCCATCGTCGAGGCGCAAGTAGGACACGAGAGCGCCTTCGTTCCCGGAGAGGGTCTGAGCCATGTTGCCGGCGATCTGCTGGGGGGTACGGGCAGCATTCCACACACGGACCTCGTCAATTGCGCCCTGGAAGCCTTCACCGACGGCGACGGCAACTGGCCCGAAGCCGTTAGTGGCAGGCGAGACGGTATTAGAGACCTCCGCCTCTACGAGCACGCCGTTTACGTAGAGGAACAACAGGCCTGATGCTGCGTCGTAGGTAGCTGCAACATGGGTCCACGTGTCTCCCGTGTCCGCGATGGTCACGGCGTTGGAGTCGACGGTGACGGCAGTGCCGACGTTATCGCTGAATTGGGCTGCGAGTTGAAGGGCCACTTCCCCAGCGTCGGCATCCGTATCAATGAGGAACAAGCGGAAGTTGTAGACACCGGCCTGAATCGTCCGCGCCACGATGTCACCGACCGGATCGGTCCCATTGCCAACGTTGTCGAGATTTGCGGAATTCGCATCGGGACGGACCCAGGCTTCCACTGACCAACTGTCCAGGGCGAACCGACTGGACACAGGCAAGCGTACAATGTCGTCGTCGCCGTCCAACAAGACGGCACGATACACGAGGGGATCGAGTGCGCTGATCGGGCTGGTGCCATCTATCACTTCCTGTCCGTCAGCAATGCCGTCGTCGTCAGTGTCGGGCAGACGCGGATCGCTGCCGACAGCGATCTCGTCGGCATTGACGAGACCGTCGTTGTCGTAGTCTTCCCGGTCGTCGGTGACGCCGTCGTTGTCGGTATCGGTGTCGAGCGGATTGGTCCGGCACTGGTATTCCTGGATGTTGGTCAGGCCGTCCCCGTCGGGATCGGCAGTGGTCGCGCCAAGCGCGCCGTGGGTGGTATCCCACCAGTCGGGATACCCGTTGTCGTTGTTGTCGTCGAACACATATTCGAAGCTGATAAGCGGCACTCCGGCAGACTCGACCCAGTCCGACGTGCCGTCGCCGTCGGTATCGCCCACGCGATGGTAAAGGGCTTCCAGATCGTAGGTTTCGGCGGTAGCACCGGGATACGGGTAGCGGAAGTCCTCAATGTTCAGGCCGGCATCGTCGAACCGGTAGTAGGCGAGGAGAGTGGCCGTGCCGGGCACGGCGACCCGGTCCCTGAACTGCTCTATCTGGGCCTGTGTGCGTGCTGTCGTCCATACCCGGACCTCGTCGAGCAGTCCGTCATCCAGCCGGGACGTGCCGTTGCCGCCGAGGAACATCTCGCCAAGTCCGTCAGGCGGAGTGACGCTGGCGTCGAACCTCTGGGACATCCACGCAACGCCGTCCACGTAGAGCGTGAGGGAGTTGTTGGCGGGTTGCCATACGCCGGCGATGTGATGCCACTCGCCCGCGGGAAGCGCGGCGGCGTTCGTGCCACCAGCGACGCGCCCCGTATCGAAAGTGACGTAAGGCTTACCTGCGTCCAGGCCGATTTCCATAGCGGTGGACACAACGTCCCCGATTCCGACGACTTGGTAGGAGAGGATGGCGCCCGTCAGGTCGGTCGCCGGCCGAATCCATGCCTCCAACGTCCACGCAGCACCGTTCCGCTGGAAACGCGCTCCATCGGGCAGCTGAATTCCACCCGGGAACACGTCGACATCCACTTTGGATAGGTCCAGACTGCGCTGTGGGAAGAACTCGCCACTGACCGGGTCGACATGCCCCATGCTGTACCGCGGACTGGTGATGTACCGTGCGAAAGGCGTGCCGTCGCCGTCATGGTCGCCGTTTACCTCGTCGCCATCCTGGACGCCGTCGTCGTCCGTGTCAGGATCGGCGGCATCGGTACCCAGCCCGACTTCCCAGTTGTCGTTCAGACCGTCGCTATCGGTGTCAACCAAGTTCGGATCACTGCCGGCAGCCTGTTCCTGGAGTGTGGTCAGTCCGTCCAGATCATCATCCTCCGCACCGTCGGCAATGCCGTCCCCGTCGCTGTCGGTGTTGGCCGGATCGTAGCCGTACTCATTCTCATACCAGTCGAAGAGGCCATCACCGTCGCTGTCCGTGGTCGGTCCGAGAACGGGAGAGGTCCTGGCCGGCGTGCTGCCGTCCAGGAGCTCGATCGTGGCGGCCCCCGCGAGGGTGGCTGCGTTTGCCCAGCCGGTGAGCCAGTCCTGCGCGGCGGTGTAGTCTTCCACTGTCTTGGTCGCACCGGTCTGGTCGTTGTCGTCGAACCGCAGATAGGCTTCGAGATTGCCTTCGGTGCCAGTGAGGGTGAACGCCATGTTGTTGGCAATCTCCACAGGCGTGCGTACATCGCTCCATATGCGGACGTCGTCGATGAGGCCCTCGTAGGTGGGAGCGATGGCAGTGAGCACGGGGCCCTCGCCAGTGAAACGCACCGGCACGCCGAAGAACCCCTTGCTGCTGGCATCGAGATCCGTGTCGTCCTCCCCGTTGATATAGACGTAGAACTCGGATGGCTTCAGCGGATCAGTGGGCAGCGCGCGCCAGGGAGCGCGGAAGCTGACGGCAACGTGTGTCCATGTGACGCCGTCGCGAGTAACAGTTTCGGTCGAGACCGCGCTGTATCGCGTGTCATTGGCGTCGTCCGCATTGAACTCGACCTTGAGCAAGTCCGTGTCTGTCAGATACATCCTGAAGTTCACATTGTCCGCCCCACCGACATCACGGATGATGATGGTCGCCTCCTGCCCGGCAGTGCCGTCGGCAGGCTGTATCCATGCCTCCAGTGTAAATTCCTGCAGTGCGTAGACGATCGAGTCAGGCAGAGCGACATGGTTTGCGGCATCCGCCGTCTCGATTTTGAGCGCGCGATGGAACATGGGACTGAGGCTACTGGTCGGGACGGTGCCCGCGTCATACTCATCCTTGTCGCTCTGGCCGTCGTCATCGGTGTCAGGCAACCGCGGGTCGCTTCCCATCTGGGCCTCGAACACGTTCGCAAGCAGATCCCCGTCGAAGTCCTCCTCACCGTCAAGTATGCCGTCGCCATCGCTGTCGGCCACAAGCGGATTGGTGCGGCAATAATACTCGTACTGGTTGCTCAGGCCGTCATTGTCACTATCGGCAGTGAGAGCCGCACCCACGAGGAAACTCTCGAACTCGATGATGTACCCGTCACTATCAGTGGTCGGGTCGTTGTTCTCCGAATCGTTCCAGAATCCTGGCACCAGGGTGATCGGGTTGTTGTTCCCCATGCCGATGAGGAGGACGTAGTCTTCCGTACCGTGGGCCGTCGGCGGATTCCCCCAGACGCCATCGTTAGGCTCGACCGTGTCTCCGTTAGACCAGTTGGTGTAGCCGCCGGTGAACGGGCTGCCATCGGACCACAGGAACGTGCCCTCCTGGAGGATGTCTGTTCCACCGATCCACGCACCTTCGCTGTCCCCGGCGTTAAACCGGCCATACGGAGGAGTGTCGAGAAGTGCCGTGACGTCCCGGTTCTCGGCCTCGCTGGATATGATGGCCAGGTACCCGCCAGCGGCCCGAGCCGCTGCGTCCGCGTCGGTCCACAGGACATCACCCGCGACGTACTGATAGTAATGACCGCCGGACTCGATATCGAAACTGGCCGGGTCGGGCGTGAAGTACAGCTCCGCCCACCAGTTGGGCACCACGTTGGGCTGCTCCGTTCGAACGGAGGCCGCCCGAGTGGTCGTCACCCAGTCAGCCGCCCCATCGCCATCGGCGTCCCCAATGGGCACGCCTACAGCCGCGGCGGGATTGAGGACGTAGTCGCCAGCGTCCGAAGACGGATAGGGATGCGCGAAGTCCTCGATCGTGTCACCCGCGTCATCGAACCGGTAGTAGGCGATCAAGCCGCCGGCCTGAGTGTCCACGACCTCGTCGCGCCAGCGGTTTGTCTGTTCGAGGGAACGAGCGTATCCCCAGACACGCACCTCGTCCAGATAACCAGCGGCTAGACTGTTTGCCGTGTCGGCACCGTCGCCACCGATGGTCAACTCACCGAGGCCGGAAGCCGCGTCGCCCGTGACATCCGTCGTGAAAGAGAGGAGCCCGTCGAGGTACAGGGAGAGCTGGTCGTCCTCGTCGTCCCATACAGCGGCCAGGTGATGCCATGCAGCCGCTTCAAGGGCATCCGCCGCACTCGCCTCAACTGGCGCGCCATCGACGGTGGCAACGGCCTCGGGTCTATTGGTGGCGCTCAGACGCAACTCCAACACGGTAGTGCCAGCGACCCGGTAGCGCATGAGGGTTCTTTGCTGGTTGGTGTTGGCCGGGACATAGACCCATGTTTCGAACGAAAGCGATCCGCCGCCGCGCTCGAAGCGACGGCTTGCCGGGACAACGAGGCCGGTGAAGCTGCCAGCACCCACTGCTCCGGCGACGGTGGCCAGGTCCAGACTGCGGGCAGGAGTAAAGGGGAACGCGCCGGCAACGACGATGGGACTGAAGTGGGCCATGCTGTAACGTCCATTGGTGACGTAGACAGCCTCGTCGACATCGTCATCGTCGGGATCACCGGCATACTCGTCGCCGTCCTGGATCCCGTCGTCGTCCGTATCCGGGTCCGCCGGATCCGTGCCGCGTTGTTGTTCCTCCAGATTGGTCAACTCATCGGCGTCGTCGTCCTGCGTCGGCTCCGCGACGTTGATATCACCCGGGTTGGTACCGAGTCGGAACTCGTAGTAGTCGTTCAAGCTGTCCCCGTCGTAATCGGAGTACCCGTCAACCATGACAGCGACGGCTGAGTCGGTGGTGACAGTGGTGATATCGCCGAACCAGGCGAGTTCCCAGAAATCGGGTAGTTGGTCCGCGTCTGCGTCACGGCCGAGATACTCAAAGGTCTCGTTGCCGTACTGACCGGAACCAAGCAGTTCGAAGGCGGCCTCACCGTTGAGCGACGCTGCGAAGGTCGCAGCCGCGCTGTTGTCTGCCTGGTTGAACGGGTTCAGCGCATTTTCAGCCTGCGCTACCTGCACGCCGCTCTCGTTGGCATCCGCCGTGCCCCATTGGCCGTCGTCACCTGCCGCGCCATTCGTCAAGTCGTCGAACCGGTAGTATGCAGCCAGGCCGGCCAGCGCGGTCAACGGAAGATCCCGCCCGTCCATAGTGACATCCACGGCGCGCGGGGCCGTCCACACGCGGACCTCGTCGATCTTCATGGGCAGATGACTTGCCGGGTCCCCGATCAGAAGTCTCCCGAAGGAATCGGCGTCCACCGGCCCGAGGAGGCGATCCATGTTGGTGTAGTTGTTGCCCTCAACCTGGGCCGTGAGGGTGACGTTTACGTAATCGGCGTCGTTGATGTCCGTCTCGACGGACACGGCCACGTGCGTCCAACCGTAGTCCTGGCTGAAGTCGACGCCCTCGAGTGCGGAGGTCTGGGCTGCGCCGTCAATCGAGCGGAAGTCGAACTTCAGCACGCCGCCGTCGAGATACAGTCGCCAATCGTCCGGCAGGCCCACGGCATCCTCATTGTCCTTGCGCAAGATGATGCCAGTGTCTGTCCCACTCGTAAGCCGGATCCATGCCTCGACTGCATATTCCGTCCCCACCTGTGGCCCATTCGCCAGGGCTGCATAGGCGCCTGCCTGACTCAGGTCGAGCACCCCGTTCTTGAGCGGGTCGAGACTGCTCAGCGGGTTGCTGCGTCCGGTCGGGACGAGGCCAACGCTAGCGGGGTTGTCCACGGCCAGGACCTCTTCGCCATCGAGGTAACCGTCATCGTCGGTGTCGGGGTTGCCGGGATGGGTGTTTGCAGCCTGTTCCTCGCCGTTCTTCAGGCCATCGCTGTCGGGATCGGCGTCGAAGTCGTTAGCGCTCGCCACGCGGGGACTCGTTCCTGCAAGATACTCGTATAGGTTCTGGAGCCCATCGCCATCGGCGTCTCCTCGCGCGTCAGCATTGCTCGCGGGATTGAGACCGAACTGGCTCTCCCAGTAGTCCGGCATGCCGTCGCCGTCGGTGTCGGTAGTGGTGTCGACAACCGGACTGGAGCTCGGCACCAGGTCCGTGAAAGCCGCATCGCCTTCGAGCGTAGCGGCATGCAGCCACTCTTCGGACCAGTCGTTCAGGAACGAATAGGCAGCCGTGTCAACGAACTCCTGGGCAGTCGTTCCGCCATCGTCAAACCGCAGGTAAGAAACGAGGCCGGTTTCGTTGCCGCGTAGCGTTGCGCTCCGGCCAGAGTCCAACTGCGTCTGGCTGCGAACCGTATTCCAGATGCGGACCTCATCGATGGCCCCGTCAAAGGCCTCGCCAATGCGTACGTACTCGGGGCCCGAAGCGTTGGCCGCCGGCGTATGGGCGGACGTGGTGCTCCCGACTTCCCGGCCGTTGACATACAGGCGGAGGTTACCGACACCGGCGTCGTACGTGGCGCTCAGATGTGTCCACGTCTGCCCGTCGTGCGTAATCAACTGGTCGCCCGACGTGACAGTGACGACTTGCGCGGCTCCGTCGTTGCCGGTGAAACTCACGCCGGCTACCATGTCGGTTCCGCCCAACGCGTCCACGAAGAGGCGATAGTTGAAGACGCCGTTCCCGGTAGAACGGCTGATGACGGTGCCGGAGCGGTTGCTCATGTCGTCGGGGCGGACCCAGGCCTCCAGAGTCCAACTATCGCTCAGGATGAAACGGAATTCCGTCGGGAACGCGACGAAATCGCCACTGCCATCAAGGCTGATGGCGCGACGGTTGAGCGGACTCAGTGCGCTCGTGGGGTCGGTGTATGCCATGACTTCCTGGAAGTCGGACACACCGTCGTCATCGGTATCCGCGAGTCGGGGATCTGACTGCAACACAGCCTCGTCGCTGTTGGAGACGCCGTCGCGATCAAAGTCCTCAGCGCTGTCGAGCACGCCGTCGTTATCGGAGTCGTCATCCAAGGGGTTGGTGTCGCAGTAGAATTCGTAGAGATTGCTCAGTCCGTCGCCGTCCGGGTCCAGGCCGGGCAGCATGCTGACCTCGCTTGCCGGTTGCGTATACAGGTTCTCGAACCAGTCTGGCAAGCCGTCGCCGTCCGTGTCGTCGGTGCCGATCAGTAGAAGCGAGAGACCGGATCCTCTGTCGCCGACGTAACCGTCATAGTCAACGTCGGATACTCCGTTGGGCGCGGCTTCCGGCGTGCTGAAAGCGATGTGGACGCCTTGCTTGGACAGGACGAGATCGTCGACCTGCGGCGGGGCGGAATTGAGCACGCCGTCAGGGCCGGCGAGAATGATCCCGCGCCGAAGAAGGTCGGCAGGGTGCACGTTGGTATCCAACACGCCGTTCGGACCGGGATGGATCGCGAACTGCAGGTTGTCGTACACAGTGATGCCGTTGTCGTCGATGAAGCCGTCATTGTCGTTGTCGATCCCGTCGAAGGCATAGGCTCCGGACTCGGCGATTGCCACGGCCGCACCGGTGACCCAATCGGCATGGTTGTCACCGTCCATGTCGCGGCTGATGGTATCTGTGAGGGAGCTGTCGAGGGCGTACAGCGTGTCGCCCATATTGGGGGTCCAGGCCTGACCTTCCAAGTGTGCCCCGAAGTCTTCGATACTCAAACCGCCATCGTCGAAACGGTAGTAGGCTTGTAGAAATGCCGTGCCCTCAGGGATGAGTCGGAACATGCTGTCCAAGATCTGGCTCTGCGTACGGGCACCGTTGGCACCAGCGCCAAACCAAAATCTCATTTCATCCAGGTAGCCAGGGAGAGTGCCGTTGCTGAAACCGGCGGCAATGGTCATGTCGCCGACGGTCCCGGCAGGATTCTCGAGGGTGTGCTGTGCCATCTTGCTGGCGCCGTTGACATAAAGCACGAGGCTGCGGCGATTCCTGTCCCAGACGGCAGCCAGATGGGTCCATTGATCCGCGGGGATGGCCCCGGCGACGCCTGTGCCACCGGCGGTGTAAGTCACCCCTGCAGCAGTCTCGAACGTCACGTAGGGTACGAAATCGTCGATTCCCAGCGCGAGGGCTGTGCGATTGCTGTCGTTGGTGACGTACCGGGCAATGACGCCGGTGCCGTCGGTCTCGGGACGTATCCACGTCTCGATTGTCCAAGAGATGCCCTCGGAGGCAAACCGCCCTGCCTGCGGCAGTGAGATCCCGGCATCGATAACACGGCTGAGATCAAGGGCACGGCGCACGGCCATCGGACTGCTCATGGAGTAGACGGGATTGCGCGGGTCGAGCTCGCGGGAATCACTGATGCCGTCGTCATCTGTGTCCCATCTGTCGGGCCGGGTCCCGAAGCCGGCTTCGTCGCCATTGGACACGCCGTCGTCGTCGTGGTCCTCGTCGTCGTCGAGAACACCGTCGGCGTCGGTGTCGATATTGGTAGGATCGGTTCCGGACCAGTACTCGTACAGATTGCTCAAGCCGTCGTTGTCAGTATCCGCAGCGGGATTGATGGCAGTCGGATAAGTTGTGTCCCACCAGTCCGGCAAGCCGTTGCCGTTTGCGTCCTGGAAATCGAACGTGCCGCTAACCTGCAACGTGCCGGGGAACGGATTGCCGTTGGTATCCAGAATGGTCGGGTTCACGGTGAAGGGGCCTACGGGCTCCTGGTAATTGCCGGTCGGAAAAGAGACAGGGCCGAGAGTCAACGTCAGCCGACGGCCGTCGGCGTTCATCTCGAGCACGCACCCCGAAGCCGTCACAGTTCCGGGGGCGGCAAAAGTGCCGAGCTCGGCAACCAATCCCGAGAGCGTGCCGGATAGGGAACCCGAGCCAGCTGCAAAACTGTTGTTCACGTTGCCGGGGACAAGGCTCTGAGTGATCGAGACAGGATCGATGGCCCGCTCGAAAATGAACTGGATCACATCACCAGCCGCAGCGTTTGGCGTGCTGCCGACGTCAGTCAGAATCACCGACGAGGCGTCCGTGGTCACCGTGAGCGTGTTGGTCTGAACGCTCTTGCCGGTCAAGACGTCGTCCGAGAAGAACACTTCCTGAGCATTGATGACAACCGAGAAGCTCTCACCATTGCTGATGGAGGTGCTGGTCCGGGCCGCGAGAAAGAAATCGTCCAGGTCATCGAGCTTGGCGGGAAGTGGCTGGTTCGCGAAGTCGACCGTCTGGGTCATGTTCACCGCGGGTAACGTGCTCAGGAACACATTGGCGTCTGCGCCGATGTCCAGTTGACCGATCCTGCCCATCATAACCAGATCGCCAGCCAAGTGATCTGTGGGGATGGTGGTGTCGGCCCCGCGTACGGCGTTCCGCAATTCCCAAGTACCGTTCCCCAAGTCGGTCACCCCCGTATAGGAAATAGTCTCGGTGCCGATCGTCAGGTAAGCCATGTCAGTGCCCACCGCGGGGCTATAGGGGATATCGTCGACGATGACAATGTCCGTGTTGGCGCTGATGTTGCTGACGAGCGTCGTCGATGCTGCGATCCATACCTGTGCGCCAGCCGCATGGGGAACCGCCGCGGAGCCTTTGGCGCCACGCACACAGCGATGCAATTGGTTGGTTACAGGATCCAGATCCTGGTAACCAATGATCTCGTTGTCCACACGGATGAACGTGGTGAAACCGCCGTTGGGATCGATGAGGAGGGCTTCCGGCTCGGGGCCGCCAAACGTGGCCAACGTGATCGTCGTGTCGTCGGAGTCGGGGCCGCTCCCCAAGACGAGGACCGATGTCCCCGAGAGCTGCGGAATCCGCACGTCATCCCCTGCCCTATGCTCGGTCGGGGAGGAGCCCTGGGCGCCACGGACACTGACAACCAGGTCGGTGCCGACAATCGCGGAATACTGAATGAGTTCCTTGCCGATCAAGACGAAGCCAGTCGCAGGCAGCGACGAGACGCCGTTGACCGTGGCTGACAGAGACGTGGCCGACAGGTCGGCGGCCAGAGTCGTGACCGCGGGCGGGCGGGCGTCCAACCAGAACGAGAAACCGCCCTGCTGGTTGTAATGGACACGGGTGCTTGCGTTGTGTGTGGTCGGGGCCTGACGGATGAGTCCTGTCAACTGGTTCCCCACCTTGCCAGTGTATCTCAGCACTTCGTTCTCGACGCGCAGATAGCCGGCTGTGGGGTAGGCTGTGGCATCCACAAGCTGTGCAACCGTGTCGGCTGCGCCGAGCGCAACGGCGAGTATCGACGGAGCGGGCGCCCAGCCGTCGCGCCAGAACGCGATCCCGCCGGTGGCCGCACCGGCCGGGTAGGGAGCGATGTCGGTCGGGGTAACACTTGTGGACGCCCCGACGTTGGCAATACGGGCGAGGAGCGAATCGAGTGTCCTGACCTGGCCAATCCCGTCCGCGACATCCAAGCCCACCACACCTGTCGCCACGCTGCCGGCCGACACGGTCGCATTGGCGCCGACGAGATTCCGCAGGCGCAACGGCATGGTCAACGTCAGGATCTGGGTCTGCAGCCCCGAGACGGCCGCGTCGCCGTCAAAGTAGGCAACACCCGTTTCATCCGGGATAGCGAACTGAAATTCATCCCCGTAGGCCGCGGTGTCTGACGTCCTGATGACCACGAAGAGGTCATTGCCGGCGCTTCCGCCGACATCGGTATCGGGCACGTCGTACCCCGCCTCCAGGAAGAGACGCAACGTCCACGGACCGTCCCCTTCCCAGACAGGAGTCACGGAGAGCGGCAACATCGCGTCGCCCGGGTCGAACTGACCGTTCACAGCCCCGCTGTCCTGGTAGATGGCTACGCCACTGGCCGGATCGGCGGACTCGACACCAGCAAGGTCCGTTGTCTGGGTGCCGGCGTTCTCGAACATCCGGACGGTCACTGTACTGAGTGTCGCCCCGACGCCCTCGTCCATGACGTTGATGCCGACAACTGCAGTTGCCGGGCTTTCGGAGTCGATGATCTGATCGACAACGGTAAGATCCTCGTACGCCGTAATCACGGTATTCACAACCTGGGAGACGCTGACAGGCTGTTTGCCGGCAGGATCAGTCAGGTTGGTGTAAGAGAAGTCGGACGCATTGTAAGCGAAGAAGGTGTAGTTGTAGATGTGGCCGCCGGCCAGGTCCTGGTCGACGTAGGAACTGACGGTGGGGTCGGTGATGATGATGAGAACATCGCCGTCGTTCAGTTCGTCGCCGACGCGGTAGACCTGCCCGTCAACGGCCTCGCCGGTCACGGCGGCGTCTTCGCGGCGGGCAATCAGGATACCATCAGGCACGTCGACCTGTGGCCAACTCCAAGATAGGGTGACATTGCGCTGCGTTCCCACAATCTCAACGGAGGAGGTCAGGCCCGTGATGTTGTTGGGCGTGGCCGCACCCGGACTGGGCGTGCTATTGCCTTGCGCGGCGTTTGAGTAATTGAGTGCGACGTCGAAAGCGTGAAGAGCGTAGTAGTACGTCGTGCCGTTGGTGAGTCCGGTATCGTCCATACGCGCTATGTCCATGACGACTGCGCTGCCGATCGCATACAGTCCCCCGGCGTAGACCCCACTTAGTATGAACGTGTCGTTGACACGGTCGCTGTACCCGATGGTCTGGGTGCCGATTGTCAGATAGGCGACGTAACCGCCGTTCGGGTCGGCAAACTCGGCGCCGTCGCCCGCTGCCACTGCCACGGTCGTATCACCCGGGCTGAGTGGAATCGCCAACGTGGATGAAGCCGCGCTGAGCGAGGCAACGACGACAGCGTCACCCAGCGGCTCGCCATCGCTGTAATAGCTCTCGTTAACGGGCGCGGACGATGGGTCGGTACCGACGCGCCGCAGAATCAGCACGCCATCGAGATCTATGTCGTCGGGGTTCGTCCAGGCAAGCGACAGTTGGCTGTCGCCACGGACGATGGTGAGGTCTGTGGGTTCACCAGGCGGGACCGTGTCGTCGGTCGGCATGACGGGATCCGGCACAGCGGCGACCCCCGGTGAGTAGTTGGGGATCAAATCATAGGCATAGGCGCGGTAGCGATAACGGATGTTGTTGACGACGTTGGTGTCTGTAAAGGTCTGGAGTGCCCCGCGATAGACGACCGTACTGTTCAGTGTGACCCTCTCACCCACGTTGTAGCTCACGCCCGAAGAGGGACGCTCAACCGAAAAGCCGTCCTCCGTGCGCGTGATCAGGACGCCCCGGAAATCGGTGTCAACCGGATTGGTCCACGTGAGTGCCACTTGGTCACTGCCACGAGTGGCAATGAAGTCGGTGACGATGGGCGGAGCGATCTCATCGTCTGACGGCAGAGCGGACACGGCCGCGTACGGTGCGTAGTTGAAGCCCTCGTCGCGGGCGTAGATGTAATAGGTGTATTGCTGGCCGTTAGCCACCGACAGGTCGGTGAATGTGGAGCCGGCGCTGTGGTAGACGACAAGCCCATCACCCAGCATCTGCCCCACGCTGTAGGTGACTCCACGCCCGGGCAGTGTGACCACGCCCGCGGCGGTGGTCCGACGCACGATGAGTACGGCGCCGAAGTCGGACGTCGGATTGGTCCAGGTGAGATCGACGCGACGGTTCCCGGCCGCAGCACGAACGGAACTCACGGGATCGGGCGCATTCTGGTCGGCCGACGGCCAGACACTTACAACGGTGGCCGAGGAGAAGTTGGGCGGCGCGTCGTAACTGTAGATGGCGTAATAGTAGGACCGACCGTTGACGATTCCACCGTTCTGAGCCGTCTCGGTCACACTGGTTCCGTTGTGCCGGGCAACGACTAAATCATCACCAATCTCAAAGGTCACACTGCCGCGCGTCTCGGTGAGACTCGTCGTCAAGCGCAACTGGTAGGAGCTGCGATCTGACCAGATCTCTTCGCCGCTGACCGTCGCGGGGTTAAAGGTGTAGTCGCCGCTGCCGTCGGCGTCGTCGTAGGCGATCCCTCCCTGAGTTCCAAGCGAAGCGCCGGCAACGACTTGGACACGACCGTCACCGCCACTGGTGATGAGCTGGTCGCTGGCGTTGTAGACATCCGTGACGCCGCCGGTTCCGTCCAGATCTTGCCAAACGTCCTCGCCACGGTCCCAGCGGCCGTTACGGTTGGTATCCAAGTAGTAGAGCTGGTTCTGAATGCCCGTCGTTCCCGCCACAGTGTTCCACTGGCCGTCCCCACCGTTGAACACCACTTCGTCGTCTGCGTCTGCTCCGTTGAGTCCGTATACGCCGCCACCGACGATCTCCGCCACTTCGTAACGCCCCGCGTCGTTTCCGCTACGGATCACCACGTAATGGCCCACGCTCAACGGAATGCCATCTGCCGACATCACGGAAGAAAAATCAACCGTCGAGGTCACGACGTCCGATCCGGCAACTGTACCCATGTCGTCCCCACTGACCATGGAGTCCAGGAATGCATCGGCCAAAGGCAGGAAGTTGTCCTCGATCGACTTGAAGGAGCCGTCGCGGCTCTTGACAACGAGGACGCCCCGGAGGTCAGCGTCCCCCGGCAGGACCCAGCTCAGGTTGACGAGCCGATCGCGGACGATCTGCGTGACATTGGTGACCGGACCCGGCGCCACATCGTCAATGATCAGAATGTTCGTGCGAATCCGCTGATAGGATTCAGGCCCGTCGTAGTTGATCACGCCCGGACCGGTCTGCACGAACTGCTTTCCGGGATCCGGCCCGGCCACGCTGTCCTTCGCCCAGGAAACGATACCAACACTGAAGTTGTCATCGTGGTTGACGTACTTGTTTGTCCGCAAGACGATGAAGACCTCGTCGCCCTTGTTGTCGCCCAGATCGTTGCCCGGAACGGGTACTTCCGAACGCTCGAAGTCCAGCTGCACCTGTGTCGGGGAGCCTGGCGAGCTGACGATATAGGGGGTGCGGTCGAGGACGAAATTGGTGTCGACGTGCCGGTCGAACTTGCCGTTCCGGCCTGCCTTGACAATCTTATTGTCAGCGTGGGCTGCGGGAGCAGTTGGGGCCACGCCGCGCGAGCACCCCAACAGCGCATACTGGCCGAGGCCGGAGTATACGGCCAGGTCCGAATAGGAGACAACTTCGTCGCCAATGGTGACGTACTCGGTCCACTGCCCGTCCGGATCGGGGAAACCAGCTTCTGGCGACATACCGTCGATGACGATCTCCCTGGCCGTGTCGGTGATAGCACCAACCAGGCGGGCGGTGATTCGGTTGTTGTCGCGCCAGAGGGAAACCCCGGAGGGTTGGGCCAGTTGCGTTATCTTTGCCCCCTCGCCGTGCGCGGCTGCCGTGGTCTGTGTCTCGCCGCGCAGGCAGTTCTCCAAGTACCGACCGTCAGGTGCGACACCGTCGATCTCCTCGTCGATATCGGTGTAGCTGATGATCTCGTCGTCGATCTTCACGAAGGCGCGGAAGTGTTCGTCGGGGTCGAGGAGCCCGGTAGCGTTCTCGTTGGTCACGTACACACGCGTCACCTGTGTGTTCGTGATGCCGTCGCCGCCGTCGTTGATCTCGGCAGTGCCCAGTTCAACGGGCGCGTAGTCGAGGATATCGAACGGGTACAGGTCGCGATCCATATCGAAATCGTAATCACCGTCGTGGTTGTAGAACTCTACGACGAGAGAGTTGAGCTTGTGGTTGGTGGCTGGCGTGAGGTTGGGAAGCCCGCCGGCATTGTCAACAATTATGACGTCGGGATCCGGTGCCGTCGTCGGATCCGGGTATACCGCCAAGGGGTCGTCGTAGGCATTGGGCGTGCTCCCTGGCTGGTCAAGCCAGGCGGAGTCCACGCCCGTGTCAAAGACACCGTTGTCATTCGCGTCGGCAAACAGTAGATAGTCCAGAACCATCCCGGGGCTGCCGAGCCCGAAGCCGTTCCCGTGATCCACCACGAGGGCATCCTCGACGTCATACTCGGCAAGGACACCGGTTGAGGCATCGATCCAGACACTGTCAATGCCGGGATCGAACTCCCCGGGCACCCCGGCGCCCGGGGCATCGAAGAACATGGACCGCATGCGATTGGTAGTGGCGTTGACGCCCAAGACGGCGAGGGGTTCGCTCTTCTCGGAGTGCTTGCCCAGCACACGGTTCCGGTTCACGTCTTCCGGCAAGACGGCCGTGTGGTCGGTCAATTGCGTAGGCATGCTCGCCGTGACGGTTGTCGACAGAGCGACAGAGCTCGCGGCGGATTCGCCCTGGTTGCCGAGAACGACGCCGTTCCCTGGCACACGCAACCGCAGCGTGGTCTCGTGAGCGATGTGGGGACTGGAGCGGAAGTAGATGTAGTAGTCCGAACCTGCGTTCTGGCCGTTCTCCGTCTCACGCGTTGCGCCGTTGTCACCGAGAGGTGAGTCGTCATTTGCCAGATCCTGTCCCTGAACACAGTCCAGCTCGGTGTACCAGACCTCCTCGGCCGTATCATATAACCACTCCTGCGGATGGACGGTCACCAATGTCTCGGGCGGGGGATCCCAGAGGGTATCCAGATCGCCGTCATAGATGATCCAGTCAACGCCTGGCTGGTAGCCAGCCCCACCACGCTCCAAGTAATACAGCCTCTTGCTCGTCGACGCGTTCACGCCATCGTTGTCCCCCAGATCAAGCCCGACCGGGGAATTCACGAAGGGTGCCTTCTGTGCGCTGTAGATGATCGCGCTCTGCTCGACCTGTCCGAAGTCATCATCGTCGTTCTGGTCTATGAACAGCGACTCCCCGAGTGTGTATTCACCGTTGCCATCATCATCCTCGAAGCAGACGCGATCGTCCACCGCGAACCGGATGATCTGTCCCCCGGGCCACGAACCGTCGACATCAATGCCGCCGCCGCCGCTGGCGAGACCATCCGCGTCAATGATCAAATCGGTTATTGTGTTCGGGAACCCGATGGCGCCGGGACTGCCGCTGTCCGGCAGGTAGGTGACGCCGTTCCGAACTTCCTTCCAGAGGGTGATGCCGGAGAGCATGTCGTTGGTCAGCGGCGCGAGATCCACACGGTCCCCCGTGACCAGATCGACGCGGACCTTCGAGAAAGTCAGTTCGTTCACCGTCTGCGTCTGGGTGTCCTGGGTGTAGACCATATCCAATCCCAACGCCGGGTACGGGAAGCTATTCGCCTCGATCGGACCAATGGCGTGATCGTGGAAAGACAACACCGGGTAGATCGGCTTTGTCCACGTCGCGAATGGCAAGAGGTACTCCCATTCGTTGACGAGGTACTCGTTGCCCGTCGGATCGTCGAGGAGCTTGTTGAAGTCGAAACTGGAGAAATCCTCCATGTTCGCGTACTGATTGTAGTCAAAGCGCATGCTGCCCACCGCAACCTGGAACGGGCCGCCAAACTCCATGGCCGTTCCACCGGGGGCCTCTTCCGGGTAGCCAGAGTCGTTGACGCCGGCATCGAGACGCAAGACGACGAAGAGACTCGAGACGTTGCCGTCAAGGGAAACGTTCATCGTGCGCGTCAGCAAGTTATCACCGACAGTGTTGCCGCGGAGCCACGGGGAGTTCCGGCTCCATGACGATACGACCGTGTCGTTGTTGTCATACTGCAGGTTGCCGTTGCTGTCTTCGTAGATGATCACGCCGACGTGATCCCTCAACGACCATCCGTCGTATATGCCGGGACCAACTGCGCTCTCGTCGGCAACGTAGGTATCCAGACCGGTAGCGAAGTTGACATTGCCGGCCGCCATGTCGCTGAAGATGATATCGGCGACGTCAAAGGAAACCGGATTGTTCACGGTGCCGCCGCCGACATCAATGCGGAGTACGGCGTGATTGGTGTCGTAGCCAATGACGGTACTGCGGGTCGGCACGCTGTTGAAGTACGCCTGCTCGATGCGGTTGGTCGTGGAGACGCCCAACTGGTTGGGGTAGTCCCAGCGGGGCCGCACATTGGTGTAAGGCCAGAAGTAGTCTTCCAGACCAAAATACGAAAGCGAGTTGAGGATCGAACCTTGGTTGGATTGCATGTCCCGGACGTCGACCGTGTGACGAAGGAAGCCCGTGTACGGACTGTTCCCACCATCGCCGCTGCCGTCAGTCGTGCCGTCACTTTCGTTCGAGACGAAGTTGTTCCGCCCGCCCTGGCCGGGTGCCTGAATGCTCACGCTGGGGGAGATCCGGAAGCCGTTCCCCCGAGGGCCGGTGCCAAAGCGCCCGAGCGTCGGAGTCGTACGGACGGCAATCCACCACGTCGCCGAGTAGTTGTTGCCCATTACGATGGGGGGGTTGAAGGTGAATGTGAAGCCGCCCGATTGGTCAACACCACAACTCTCGACGACTGGCAAGAAGTTGCGGCCGTCACCGTCAATCCAAAAGGTGGTGCCCCCCGACAGCAACATAACCTGACGAACGCCCTGACTGCCGCCGTGCCATACCTGCTCCGTCCAATCATCGTAGATGTTGTCCGTGCCTTGCCAGACGTCCTCGCCAGCATCCCACTGGCCGTTGGCATTGAAGTCGGTGTAGTGCAATCCCGTTTGGATGGCATCGCCGAGGATGATATCAGGGTCGTCCATCCAGTCCGTGCCGTAGTAGACACGAGCCCGAGCCCGGGCGTCGTCCCAGAATCCGGGAGCCAATCCGTCGTCGGTCCAGTAGACGTCCTCGTTGGCATCCCACTGGTCGTTGTCGTTGATATCGTTGTAGTAGATCGGGAGATTGGCCGTGCCCACGACCGGTGTCTCCCATTCGTCCCGCGTATAGGGATAGGAGACGCCACGACGCACGATCTTCTGATCGCTCATCTGGAAGACGCCATCTCCGTTCAGATCCTTCCAGATATCCTCCGAATCGCCGCCGACATGACTGCCCCACGCATCCCAGGAGAGATCGCCGTCAGCGTCCCAGAAGTAGAGGTCCCCATGGATACCGATATCGCCAACCGCGGTCTGAACGCCGTCGCCGCCGTCGAACACGATGGAGGCCGTTGACGTCAGCGTGGGGTTGTTGTCGAGTCCACGCCATATGTCCTCAGCTACGGAGTAGACGTTCCCGCCGCCATCACGGTCCCAGACAATCGCGTCCTGCCTGAGGCGGAAATTGGCCCCATTGGCCGGCATCAGCTGGCTCAAGTCACGGTAAACTTTCAGACGCCACCCGGCAGGGAGCGACGCCTGAGCCACAGCGCCGTCGTTCGGTTTGCGGGGGGCGCCGGCGATGAGAACGTCGCCAACGCTGAACAGCGCGTCGTAGTTGTTGTCTATCCAGACGGAGTCTTCGTTCTCGGTCCAGTCGGCTCCGTCCGGGTTGGCGTCGTAGCAGCGGATGTTGATGGGGTAGTCACTGAACGGTGTCATGGTACGCAGTGTTTCACCGCCTGCGAGTGTGACGTAAGGGCTGTAGTAGTGGTCACAAAGGTCGGTGTAAGCCAGATCGCCATCCGTGTCTGTGAAGTACAGAACAATTGAGCCGTCCCCGGGCGGATCTTGCGTCCCTACCGACGACGCGAATCCGTTCAGCGTATCCCACTGCGGCCAGGCGCCGTTGATGTTCACAGTGATGGAGTCAAGTATCCCGAACGGGTCGTTGTTGGCACGCGTGCTCCGGATGTTGATCTGGAACACCTCCGTGTCCTGACTGTTCGGCAGGATCGCCGGGCCGCCCGATGTACTCATCGTGTAGTCGGTGTAGGTGACCGTGTTGACCACAGCCGCTCGGCCAGCTAGCGAGGCGAAGAAAAGGCACAGTGCCCCCCGGAAGAGGGACGGCAAAAGTCGCCTGCGGGGCGTGCGCCAGGAATCGGCCAGGGCAAGGCGTTCACGTTGGCGTCGACGGTATCTCATGGGCGTTCTCCTATCGGATGCGTTTGCCAGTGCGTTACATCGAGCGCTGGCAGCACTGTGGGAGGAAGGGCGTACGTGTAAAGCGTCCATCGTCATCTCCTGACCATGGTTGGCGGGAGCGGTCGAATCGTGGACTGCGCGGTCCACAGAGCAAAGCGCAGGAAGGTTCGCCGGCGTACCTCTCCTGTGCTTTGCTCTGCCTACCACGGAAGACTCGTTGTCGGGGTGGCTGCCGCCTGTATCGCCGCCTGTCGTTCGTGATCCGACAGTCGTCGCACATTGGCAGGGGTCGAGGCAAGGGGAGCCGTGCAGAGCGCATTCCCGTTCGGCTGGGAAGCCCAGGCACGCAGCCTCCCGATGATCTCGGAAACAGACAACTCCGCCACGCGCCGCCACGCGCAGAGCTGCGACAAGCAGACCGTGTCTGCCGCCGTGTTGAACAAGGTGTGCGGAGACACGGGGCTTGTGGCTCTGGTGAGGACTCTCAGTCGATGTGGTGGAGGACGGTCTATCGATCACTACGGTACTCCGTTGCCAAGAAGGCTATGGGGAAAGCGTTGCGCCATCGACCGGAGAGAGAAGGAGAGGGGAGCAGAGCAGGAGAGAGAAAGGAAGGGAGGCGGGAACGCCCGTCAGCGAAGCCTAAAGGCTTCGCTGCAGGTGTCTGCGAAGACTGCTCTCCACGTCGTCCGGCAGCAACTAACATTCAGAAAATCCGTTTGCGGGGAGGGGCGAAAGCTCTCGGTTCATTCATTATTGAGCAACCTGTATGCCAATCTCCACTCGTGAGACAAGAAAAGCCCACGGAACGATTGCCACACCGATATTCCTGTTGTCAGAATACGTCTCTCTTCCCGTGCTTACGCCGGGATGTGCAGGCCGCTGCGATCGGAAACCGAGCCCATCCCGTTGCGTTTCCGGTTCATCACAAACCACTTACAGAAAACAATCCGACGCTTACGTCGCCTGCAGTCTCTCTCTCGCGCGCCTGTACCGGGATCGCGTCTTGTCCGAGATTCGGCACACCGTCGTCGCCGCCTGTTTCTTTCGGCCCCTCTCGCTTTCGCAAAAATGAGAGGGTTCGACCTTATCGACATGCTTATTAACAGGCATGGGCCCTGTCTCTTATCAACAGGGATACTGTTCATAATGTGAATGGCTGACAATATGCCACCTGCCAAGCTCAGTCGCAAGCTTGTTTCGCCTTAACAGTGGCTTTGTTTACCATCGGTTATGCACAGGCAGCGCACAGGTTCGAGAAGTCCACATGCAACTTGCTAAGAGGGACAGTGGATAGGCGGGGGAAAGCAAGAGGGGAGGCACATGCCGACGACCATCCTCGAAGTGCCCCCTTCTGGTCGGCTAAAGCAGCCGCCCGGCTACCAGGGAGAGTCCGACGTTGCATACCGCACCCACGGGAGGCTCGCGTGGTCCGCTGGCGTCGGTGCTTTGGGGAGAACACGCGACACGGAGGGGCGTGAACCCTCAACGACGACGACCCGTCCAGATGATGGTCTCTTCCGTTGCGTACACCCAGTACCCGGAGCCCTGAACACAGGCATCTTGCGCTTCTGTGCTTGGCCGGACATAGCCGGAGCTATCGTTCAACCAGCCCCAGCAGGCGTCGATGAAAGCACTCCCGACAATCGGATTCGGTGAATCGACTCCCGGGGACACCAGGTTCCAGGCAGAACTCACGCTTACCGAGTTGTCATCGAGCAACCAACCCCGCAGATCCAACGTCAAGGGCTCGGCGCAGTAGATCCAATACCCTTTGAGCGGCTCAAGATCATCCTCCGGCTCCGCGTATAGCTGTTGTGAGGCATCCCACCCCCAGATAGCGAGAATGCTGGCATGATCCAGCACGGCCTGAGTCGACGCGTCATCCAGAACGAGTGGGAGACCGACCAAGTTCCAGTCTGTACCCAGCTCCCACGTGAACGGACGTTTCGAGGAGGCCACAATGAGGTAACGGAAGGCGGCTGTTGAGGGACTGGGATTCTCGATTACGAGCTCGCTTGTGCTGGTCATATCGATCTCTGGACCTGCCGGTTGCCAGCTTCCGTCGGCAGGCACAAGGTCTACAGAGTACCCGGCCGAAACCAACTCACTCACGTCCCAGTTCAGGGCCGCAGAACCACCCACATCCGTACCTGTAACCGCGACGAGAAGCCGGTACTCGATATCGTCGGCCAAACCGTGGATGTCGTCACTCAGGAGATCAGCACCGACCACGAAATGTGCGTCCTGACCATTTGCCCCGGCCGGCGGGGCCCGGAAGTCGCCGTCAGTTGAGTTGTACCCGTCGGACGCGCCAGGCGCAGCCCCGAAGACAAGGGTGATATACTGAGTACCGTTGTGGCTAACGTCAATCGTGCCAAGGAAGCCGCCCACGTTCAGGTCGACAGTTGCTTCGGCAGAGGTCAGCGTGCCGTCGGATACGGCAAACGTGAAGCTGTCGGCCCCACGGAAACCGGCATCTGGCGTGTAGGTAACCATCGCAGTGCCCGCNACACCGTCCTGNCTGTCAAGAACCAACGTGCCGTGCTCGGGATACCCAAGCTCACCGTCCGTAGGTACGACGAAGGTAATCTCGGCACCTTCCGGATCGCTGCCAGTGATCTCGAACTGCACCGGAGTGTCACTCGGGATGTCGACCTCATCGTCGTCTGCAGTCGGTGCCGCGTTAGAACTGGTGATCTCGACCGTGACGGGCGCGCCGAAATCGATGTCCGCCACCGCAATGGGGCCTTCGCCGACAGTGCTGAAGTCGGTGCCTGCGCTCGAAGCCTGGAACACGGCGGAGCCTGCGGCGTCCGCAACGAAGGTCAACGTCGCGTACAGAACTGGTGCACCATAGGCTACGCCGGAGTCCAGGTTGTTCCCACCAAGGCCGTCAACCAGCCCGGACTGCAGTGTGCCGACCAGGCTGCCCGGGAGCCCGAGGTCGTCGAACTCTGCGGCGATGATCGCGTCCAGATCCAACTCACCGGTCCCGGCGTTCACCACAAGCGCCGGAGACAGGCTGACCTTTGCCGCATCGAAAGACAGGTCGATCTCGCCACCCCCCAGGCCACCGGCCCTGGAGACCTCGACGTAGACCTCGATGTCGAACGTCTGGCCGACATTCACAGGAGCAGATGGCCCTGCCAACGTCACCCACGCCTGTGTTTCGCGAGCCACTTCCCCGCGCTCCGGTGACGACACCCCGCCGACGATGATATCACCGTCAACGTTCACACCATCATCACCCGGATTGAGCACAGTGGGATCAGCCGTCAATGCTGGATTGCTGTCCGGTGCGGGGCAAGAATGCTCGTCGGCTGACTGGTCGGTGGCGCAACCGTCAACTCCCTGCTGAAAGTAGTCGTCGATGGACGTCATTGTCTGTAGAGTCTCCCCTTCGGAGCCGGCGCCACTCACCTGCCGGAGCGCAGAACCCGAGTGTGTGGTCGTGTTCCGCACGGCCACACGGGCCGCCAGTGGGACCAAAGCGAGGCACAAGCCCACCAGCGTCAGAAAGCGAACAGATTCGTGGCGACGGAGTACTCTCGACGAACCGACCAGAGAGGGGAGCCTGGGGAAACGGGGCAGCATGGGGGCCTCCTGTTGAGTTACGTTTGCCGACTTCTTGTCATCATCGATAGGCGCTGCAGAAACGGCCTGCACGTGAGCCACCCATCGTTATCTTCTCACCGGCTCTCTGCCGTTGCGCCTCCGAACGAGGCAGTGCAACAGCCTTTACCTCGGGCGGCAACGGAAGTGTCGCAAGGCAGTTTGTAAGCAAGTCTGATGCCACGCCGCCAAAGCCGAGTCAAGTGGCGACAAACCTATCCTCGTGGCTTCTTTTCTCACATCTGCGAGATTTCCGTCAATTACCGCAGCCAGGCAAGCCATTCTCTCCGTGACCCATACCGGCGCGTGGTCTTTGTCGAGATGCAATCGTCGACGGAAGCGTGTCATCCGCGCTTCCGTCGACTCCATCACACGCACTGCCTGGAGAAGCAATCAGCGCCGTCTCGCAGTCCAGATGACAGTCTCTCCGGTCGCGTAGACCCAATACCCGGAGCCTCGCACACAGGCATCCTGAGCTACCGTACTTGGCCGCACATAGCCTGAGGAGCTGCTCAACCAGCCCCAGCAGGCCTCGATCAAAGCACTGCCGACAATCGGATTCGGTGAATCGACTCCCGGGGACACCAGGTTCCAGGCAGAACTCACACTTACCGAGTTGTCATCCGGTAGCCATCCTCGCAGTTCCACAGTCACGGGCTCGATACAGTAGACCCAGTAGCCCTTGAGCGGCTCGAAGTCCGTTACAGGCCCTTGGTAGAGCTGTTGCGAAGCGTTCCAGCCCCAGATGGCCAGAATGCCCGGGTGGTCGAGTATCGCCTGCGTCGATGCGTCATCCAAGACCAAGGGGAGGCCGACCAAGTTCCAGCCGGTGCTCAGATCCCACGTGAACGGACGCTTGGAAGAGATCTCAATCAGGTACCGGTACCCGACCGCCGTTGCTTCGTTGTTCTCGATTGCCAGCTCACTTGTGGTGGTCATATCGGTCTCAGGACCGATCGGTTCCCAGTTTTCGTCGGCAGGGATCAGCTCCACCGAGTAACCGGCGGCAACCAGCTCATTCACGTCCCAGTTCAGCGTCGCTGTGCCACGCAACCCCGGACCGGTAGCTGCGACAAAGAGTCGATACTCGATGTCGTCAGCTATGGCGCGGATGTCGTCGCTGAGCAAGTCGGTCCCGACCACGAAGTGCGCGTCCTCGCCATTGGCCCCGGCCGGCGGGGCCCGGAAGTCGCCGTCGGCTGCGTTGTACTCGTCAACCGCACCAGGCGCAGCGCCGAAGGTGAGTGTGATGTAGTAGGCACCGTTCTGGCTAACGTCAATCGTGCCGAGGAAGCCGCCCACGTTCAGGTCGACAGTTGCTTCGGCAGAGGTCAGCGTGCCGTCGGATACGGCAAACGTGAAGCTGTCGGCCCCACGGAAACCGGCATC
>JGI10211J34971_10000790_pt1 | contig 26371 bp, 24 predicted proteins | sample Etolagsediment_FD_34971 | JGI IMG/M metagenome (IMG submission 34971)
CTGATGGGCACGGATAAGGCATTTTATTGTGAACGGCGCTGACGCAGATATCACAGATGGTTGCAGATGGGCACAGATACTACGGGGAAGCTGATGATACGGATGAACGGCGCTGACACGGATGGATGGGTGCGGAGGACTGTATGGAAATGATTGGGTTGGGGCTGGAGATTGGATATATTTCGGGGAAATCAGCACTGGAAGGAATTTTGCGGGACGGAAAGGGACGGGACGAGGCAGGGTAAAAGACGGAAGGGGTTGAGGATGAAAATACAGGTACTGGGAACGGGTGGAGCTATTCCGACACTTGAGAGGGCGCTGGTGTCGGTGGCGGTTCAGGGTGAGAGGAGCGGTTCATTGACGCTGTTTGAGTGCGGGGAGGGGACGCAGCTGCAGCTGCTGCGGGGATATTTCAAATCGGGGGCGGTGGATCGGGTGTGCATTACTCACGGGCATATTGATCACTGTCTGGGGCTGCCGGGTTTGATCGCGCGATACCATATACTGGGTCGGCGCAGGGAGATGACGGTTATGGGGACGGGGTCGGTGCTGAGATTTCTGACGGAATCGATGAAGGCCTTGAGCATGGAACCTGACTTTGTTCTGAAGCTGATCGATATCGAGGTTGAGGACGGTCGGGGGGGACTGGAGCTGGAGGGGCAGAGATATGAGTGGACGGCACTGAGGCACCGGGTGCCGACCTATGCCTACCGGGTGACGGACCTATCGGAGGGCAGCAGTCTGGTGTACTGCGGTGACAACAGTGAAGCGGGGATGCTGCGGGGCTTTGTGCAGCGTGGGGATCTGCTGATACATGAGGCCACCTTTACGAATGATATTGGACAGGCTACGTTGGAGCGGACGATGCACAGCCGGACGGGGGATGTGGCGGCTTTTGCGGAATCGGCGGGTGCTGCGGTGCTGATGCTCAATCACATGAGTCCGAGATACAGCAGGGAGCAGATATCGGGGCAGTATCGGCCGGAGGCTGAAGCGGAGTTCAGCGGCAGGCTGGTGATACCTGAGGATCTGGATCTGTACCGATTCAAAAAGGGTCAGTTTTTCCAGGAGGATGCGGGGGCCAGGGGCAGCTGATCGAAGAGTTCAAAGAATTCTGACAGCAGATTTTCATCAGATTGATGTAGAAAGAGGGATTTGTCGGCATTGAGACCGTAGAGTTTCCGCTGTTCTATTGAGATTTTCAGAATATGTCCATCCGGCAGCAGTTTTGAGGCGGATGTGAGGGTAGCGGGAGTTGAGGACGACAGGAGAGCGGGCAGACTTTTCAGGGCGTTGATGAGTCGAGCGAGTCGGAAGAGGGTGATATGGGTAGGTTCGGGCCAGCGGGGGTCGGCGGGGAAGAAGCGGGACAGGCGGGCGTCTTCGGGCAGGCTGGGGGTATTGGGGGCGGACAGGGGCATGCCGGGGATCCAGTAGAAGGGAGAGATTCCGAGGATGGAGGGGCGGGCTGCGAGGAAGGCCATGGTAGAGAGGACATCGGTGGGGGAAGTGCCGGGGAGGCCGGAGATGAAGTAAGTGATGATGCGGAAACCGAGATCAGAGGCCGTGGTACAGACCTGCGAGAAGCGCTGCAGGTCCAGGGGGCGGCTGAGCTGCTGCTGATGTTCGTCGGATGAAACGGCAAGGCTGAGATTCAGCATAGAGAATCCGGCGGAGCGCATTTTTTTCAGGAGGGGAGTATCCAGGAAGCGGCTGTCGATACCGTTCATGGCGTAGAGAGCGACGGGGGGCAGCTCACGGAGAAGGGCGTCGAGAAAGGCGTGGGCATAGGATTTACTGAAGGTGAAATTATCATCCTCAATATCGAAGGCGAGGATACCTCGCTGTATCTGTCTGCGCATAAAGTCAATCACAACGGGGACAGGAAGAAGCTGCTGCTGACGTCCGAAGCTTTCGTGCACGGTGCAGAAGGAGCAGGCCATGGGGCAGCCGCGGGTGAGATTCAGCATGACGGCATTTTTTCCGCTGATACGGTAGGCATCCGGGGGCAGGAGTTCAGCATTCGGAAGGGGGAAAGGTGCCGGAATTTGAGATGAGCATGTGTTTTCGGGTGATGCTGAAAGAGAGGCAGAGACATCGGAGGGCGGGGCGGCAGAAGGGCGGGCGGGTGAGACAGCCCCTCCAGGGGGCGGGGCGGCAGCGGGGTCTGAAAGATCCGGAAGCCCTTGGGATTCGGGGGCTTGAAGGAGCGGGTGCTGCAGTACATAATTCCGGAAGGGGATTTCACCTGGGCCGCTGATCAGGCAGTCTATATGGGGATCCTCAATGAGGAGGCTGTGATAATCATTGACATTCTGGCCTCCAACGACAACAGATGTCAGGGGATGCAGCTCTTTGATGAGGGCGGCAAGTTTGAGGACAGAGGCGGTATAGGTATAGAAATTGGAGGAGATCCCGCAGATATGGGGACTCTCCTTTGCCAGTGACTGTCGGATCTCCTTCCAGGAGAGGCCGAAATGATAGTACTGATGAAAGGCTGAGAGCGGTCCGCGGTCATGGACGAGGAAGGGTTTCAGGGCTGCGAAGTTAGGGGGCAGCGGTAATGTGCTGCGGCCGGGATGGTGGAGAAAATCAAGAATACGCAGATTGACGGGGAGATCCTGCACTGAGGCTGCGAGAGTGAGGAGTCCCAGGGGGTAATGGCGCTCTTTTGTTGTGTAAAAATCCTCGATGGGAGCCTGAATGAGGAGGATATTCAGGCGCGGGGAATCCGGATAGAGCTGCTTCATAGACGGAAAAATTTCAGTCTCAACGCCGTTTATAGCAGTCTTCGGCATCACAGATGCTGCAGAAATAGTCTTTTTTGACAGCCTCAGGCCCGACACCAATGAGGCCTGATACAGATTTCAGCGGCTGCATGAGTGCGCTTTCGGTGAGGGTGATACCGCAGATCTTCGGCGGAAAGAAGGAAAAAAGGGCATGCTGCTCTTTGACGGACCAGCCGCAGTATCCGGGGCTGAAGCGGTTGGTGATCTTCAGACCGGATGCGTTGAGGGATGTCTGGAGTTCAGCGCACAACTGATCAGCTGCGTTTTCCACCCACTCACTGCCGACCGTATCGGCCACGTAGGCGGGCAGTGTGTCCGATGCATCATTGAGGGAGCGGATCCAGTCATCAAAATCGGGTCCGAGAGTGCAGACAAAAAGGGCGATGCGGTCACAGCTTCGGATCTGAGAGGCAATAATACTCTGAATATGGAAATCCTGTTCTCGGAGCCTAAGCATTTTGCGGGAGAACAGCAGCTCATCCGGTTCGAACAGCTGCCAGGCGCAGCGGATCCGGAGATGGGAGAGGGCTTCTGTCAGGATGGGCTGAAGGAGATCCTGCAGCTGTCCGGGAATATCTGTATCCCGGTAGCCCATGGCTCTGAGGACAGCTTCGGGCTGCGGTGTGAGGGCCTCGGCATTGAGACTGATATCTTTAAAACTGTTTTGTGTCATGGCTGTGGAACACTGCTCTGATTTTGGGGGATGATCAAGTGCAGCAGAGCGGGTTTGGACTAATGAAAGGATCGGGCAAAGCTGTGGGGGTCGCGGAAACAGCCGTCTGCATGAATGGATTCCGCAAATTCAGAAGACACGGCGGCGCCTCCAATGAAGACACGGACATCGGGACGGAAATTGCGGAGGATGCGGATATTTTCTTCCATGAAGAGCATGGTGGTGGTGAGGAGAGCGCTCATGCCGACGACAGCGTCGGGATGTTCCTTCAGCGCCTGAAGAAACGTTTCGCCCTTCACATTCACGCCCAGGTCCAGCACCTTCCATCCATCACCCTGCATGACCATTTTCACAAGATTTTTTCCGATATCATGCATATCGCCCTGCACCGTGCCCAGGATCAGTGTTCCGCGGTAGGTCATGTCACCGCCTTCGAAGAGGGGGCGCAGGTGTTCCATGGCGGCATTCATTGCTTTGGCGGCAATGAGCATATTGGGGATGAAGGCTTCGCCGCGGGAAAATTTATCACCGACGGCCTGCATTCCGGGCATGAGGCCTCTCTGCAGGACTGCTTCGGGGTTCAGGCCGGATTCGAGGGCTTTCAGGGTGAGTTCGGCTGCTCCCTCCTGCCCCTTCATTTCTGGGGGGTAGGGGGTCTGCACATTGATTTTTCCAAACTCTACCGTTCTGGCCAGCTGTTTCAGAATCTCCTGTGGGTCCAGCTTCATTATCGGGCTCCTTCCCAGCTCTTTACGGCTTCGATCATGGCGAGAAAATTCTCATCGGGGATATAGTCGGGGATGCTGTTGCCGCTGCCGAGGGCGTAGGCTCCCTTTTCAGCACTGAGATCGAGGAGGGCATGACAGCGCTCTGTGATCTCAGCGACCGATCTTCTTGCCAGGAAATCCATGTCCACGCCACCAAGAACAGCGATCCTGTCCGACCACCAGCTATAGGCATCCTCAACCCGGTAGATCTGGTCTTCAAAACTGTGTTTGGCATCATAGGCCATATCATCGATAATGTCATCCATGACAGCCCGAACATCTCCGCAGCTGTGGAGAATGGCGAATTTTCCGCTGCGATGGACCGTTTCCACCATTTTCCTATGCCAGGGAAACACGAAATCTCTCAGTACTTCGGGGGCAAACATCGTCTGATTCTTAAAGCCCCAGTCGTCATTCATGATCAGGGCTCCGACAGTATCGAAGGCGCTGACGATCTCATAGAAACGGAGAAGGCGACTGCCGACGGCATCAAATATATCCCGGGCAAGTTCCGGATCCAGCATAGTCATGAGACTGATATTCTCAAATCCGCAGATATCGATAACATTTTCCAGAAGCCCGCCGTTACTGGAGGCAACGATCTTCATTCCGTCAGGCAGTTCGGCGGCCAGATCCTGATAGAGTCCGTAATCCCCGACAGCCGGGTCCGGCCAGGGGTAGCTGTCAAAACTGCTGCGGTCGGTAATCAGATTTCCGCTGTCCAGAGAGCGGGCACGCACATTTTCCTGAATATTTTTAGGGAACGCGAGAGTGTTTGTCCGCCAGGCTGAGATCGTCACGTAGTCATACCCCCCGTTATAGAAACTGTGAATCAGTCGGCGAAAGGGATAGATCCTGTCGGCTGAAGGATCCGGCGGCATAGCTGAAAGCTGTGTGATGATACGGTCATTGAAGGCGAACTCGAAGAGTACAGGCCGAGAGGCGGGACGGCGCTGAAGAACAGAGGCCAGCATTGAGAAATCAGGGTTCCATCGTCTTCTCTTCAACATAGTCACCTCTCCTTTTATCAACTAAAGTTATTCATTTTTCTTCTGAATTCCGCANGAATTTACCAGCTATGATATACACTCGACCCGGTTTAAAATGAATACACATAAAAACAAATATACATTGCAGTCAGCCTGTATTAATGATAATTTTTCTCATAAAGGATAGTTATGACAAAAAAAAGCAAATAACAACCACAGGAGAAAAGATGAAATTCAGACTTGGGATTCTTTTAACTGCGGTCCTTTTTCTGACTGCAGCTTGTGCACAGGTTGAAAAATACAGCAGTAAGGCCTTGCTGAAGGTAGGGGAAGTTGTAGCCAAAACGATGCAGGAAAAAACAGATAAGGCATCGGATGCGACAGTTTTCATCAAGATGAACAACGTGAACCGCCCCAGGCCCTGGCTTCCACTGGAGACCGAGTATATGTCAAAGGCGGGAATAGAGCCCGGAGATCTGAGCAGTAACGTCACACTGCTATTCAGCCGCGGGATGAAACTGCTGGAACTTGATGGTACAGTGGAAATCAACGGAGAGACCCTGGATTTTATGGGCAGCGGTGTTTACACAAAAAAAACTGACATAAAAAATGGTCATCGGTACAGCTTCAGGGTCAAGGGTCGCGGAGATGCTGATACTGAGAGCTTTACTGAGACCTACACAGGTGAACGCATAGAAATTTTGAAGCCGGCAGCTGGGGACAGTCTCGACTTAAGGGAGGGATTCACTCTTGAATGGACACCGGGCAATGATCCTGAGCGGATGGTCAAGGTTAACATGATCATGACACAGATGAGTCTACACAATATGCTTCCGGTGTTGCTGCTGAAAGACACAGGGAAGGCGAAAATCACCGGGGACATGCTTGCAGAGAGTATGGGTACAGCTCAGAAGTATCTTATCGGTGCTAATTCGATATATCTCGAACGTCAGAAAGATGAAGTGAAGGACCTTTTCTGGGGAGATGCGGTCGTGAGCAGTATTGACAGTGATGCGATCCCGGTCACAGTCACAGCCGCACCATCAAAGAAGACGGGAGCGGCGATACCGGCCATCACAGTGACGGAGAGCGGGGTGACGGTAGTGATCGCAGAAACACAGAATCTGTACAGTCCTATCATGGGAGCTGCCCTCGATCCCGGTGACATTGACAGAATCGCACTGGCAAGTTTCGCATTCAAGGGGGTAACCGGCGGTTCCTGGTCCAAGTCCAGCACCACAGAATCCGGCGGAGTAAAAACGACCACGACCACGACAAAAAGCTGGGGCAAGGATTTCGGTGTTCCGGTCTTGACAAGGGCGGCGAATCTGATGGCCGACGGACTCATGGCCAGTTTAAAAAGCGGTCTTAATGCCGATGAAGTTGACAGGACCAAACTGGTATCGACGGCTGCCTATCAGAGGATGTCCTCAAAAGAACCCGAATCCGATGCCATCAGCTTCTATGTCAACGCGAGGGATCTGGCCAACTTCTCAAGCTGGAAAAACATCAAGATCAGAGTCGGAGGAACAGAGAACTGGTACTATGACATGATGCAGAAAAGCGGCAGTGATGCTCTGGTGGAGTGTTACATCAATGCTGTCAGGCAGGAGCCGGAAACCGGCAAATGGGATGATTTTGTATTCGACATAAGCATTGACGTATCCCTTCGCAGTTACCTGGGGGGCATCATCATGGCGAATGCCATGCCTCGAATGGCTGCAAGTTATGTCAGTGAGAAGATCACCATCACAGAGAATACGACCTATGAGGAACTGCTGAAAGCCTTTCGCTATGAAGACTTCATGAAGGCATATACAGCTGCCCTTGATCAGTGGCTTGAGGCGGTGAATAGTTCAATGAAGGGGAAGACAAGCCAGGCAGGTTCAACTCCCATCTGACAGATGACATCATCAAATAGTGAAAACAGCCGGTTCGCCGGCTGTTTTGCTGTCTGGGGATTATCGGGAATTCAGATCAGAGCCGGTAGCGTCTGGAATTGTTGATAATGAGAGTCGTGGTCACTTTGATGATACCTGCGACGGGGACGGCGAACATCATACCGAGGAGGCCCATGAGATTGCCGCCGATGAGCAGGACCAGGAAGACCATGAGGGGATGCATATCCACACTTTTGCCAACGACCATGGGGGAGATAAAGATATTATCGATCATCTGAACGACGGCAAAGACGACAATGATGGCGACCACGATCACCAGCATATTGGCCGGGCCGTGAAAGAGGACGATCATAATGGCAGGCACTGCGCCGGCGACGGGTCCCACATAGGGAATAAGATTGGCGAGTCCGGCCCAGACCCCGATCACAACGGCGTAGGAGATCCCTGCATCCAGAAACAGATTGAGCATCAGCAGACCGACCGTACTGAGAAGGCCGACGCTCATAGCCGCGGTGAACTGCCCCTGCAGGTATGAACTCAACTGACTCTGAATCTTATACATGAGATTGACACTGAGTTCAAAATACCTATTGGGCACGGCATTGATGAGACTTTTCTTCAGGCTGCGCTCATCCTTAAGCAGAAAAAAAGTGATAAAGATGATAAAGAAGAGATTGGAAAGGATATTTCCCACAGCACTGGCCAGACTGAGCAGGAAACCGGGCAGGTCCTCTTTGATAAAGGTTGTTGAAGTCGATATGATCTTGTCTGCAGTATTCTCGGGTATTTTGACAAAGGGCAGGCTGCTCTGAATATTGTGGACCCAGGCATTCACCTGTTCTTCAAGGCTGTCGCCTTTCAGAGCTTCTGTAGCGGTAAGCCGGGCATCATTGAAAATAGGAATGAGAGCGGAGACGCCGGAGCCGATAATGATGAAGATAGCCAGGAGAGTGATGAGAGTGGCGTGGGCGCGGGCGAGATTGAATCGTTCGAAGCGGTCGACAACGGGATCGAGGATAGTAAAAAAGAGAACGGAGAGAACCAGAATAGTGATAATGCCCGAGATGCGCGGCAGGATCAGCACAAAACTGGCCACAGCCACAGCGGCGATGATCAGCTTGAGGATGAATTTCTGGTTATTAGTCATTCGTCATCTCACTGAGTTTGGCTTCGAGCACATTGACGCGGTCATTTGTCTTCCGCAGCCGTTCGCCGAGCACACGGGAGACGGAGAGGATGATCTTGGAACCGACAATCGGCCTGCGGTTGAGGAGATCGATGAGATCTCCGCGGAAGAAGCCGATGACCTGAGTCGGTTTGGTGCATTTGGCAGAAGCGGAGCGGGCACTTTCATCGAGGAGTGCGATCTCACCGAAGAAATCGCCGTCGGAGAGGGCAATGAGCGTCACTTCATCTCCTTTATCCCCGCGTTCATCGACGATCTGCACACCGCCTTCCATGATAATGTACATACCGTCGCCGGGATTCCCTTTGCGGAAAATATATTCTCCGGGCTGATAACTCCTGTCGTAGGTGACCTTTTCCACCTCGTACAGTTCTTTGCGGCTCAGGCCCTGAAAGATGACAGCCTTTTCCAGCAGTTCGACTTTTCTCGCTTCTTTTGTTCTTTTTCGGAGGAAACTGTTATCCCACATAATCCATCCCATGAAGACACTCCCCATTTTGCTGGACGAAAATAGGGTGCAGTCAATAGCATGTCAAGTGAAAGTACTTGGGATTCGTTTAAAATAAAAATAATTTAGCGAGATGAACAGCATCCGACTGACAGCATTCATTCTGGCATCTGCCGCGATTCTGGCGGGGGCCACCGGCATAGAGGAATATGACGTAAAAATCCGCAATCAGAGTGAACAGATCGAGGTCCTGGAACAGGAGATCGAAGGTTTGAAGGAGGACATCCGGGCCAGTCGCAGCAAAGAGAGCAGTCTTCTGGACGAGCTGGACAGGAGCAACCGTCAGATACAGCTTCTGGACCGCAAGATCCGTGCGATGGAGAAGGAACTGGAATTGAGGGAGAGTAAAACGGCGCTTCTCAAGCGGGAGCAGTCGGACATGGAGACACAGAAGGGGGCTTTGATCGACCGTTACAAGAAGCGGGTGGTCAACGGGTACACACTGCACAACAACGATGTTCTGGAGCTGCTGTTTTCCAGTGAGGGTTTGAAGCAGTTCTACTACCGTCTGAAATACGTCAATGCCATCAACCGGACAGAGAAGGAGCTATTTTACAAAATCCGGGATTTGGTGAAGCGCATTGACGAGCAGCAGGTTCTGATACAGGCGGAAAATGAGGAGATCAGCCGCAACATCGCCTCGCTGAGCGGTGAGAAGGAGGATCTCCGCTCCCTGAAACGGAATCGGGAGCGGCGGCTTACGGATATCCGCAAGAACACCCGTCTGTACAGTAATCTGATACAGGACAAAGAAAACTCGCTGAAAAAACTTCAGGACATCATTGCACGGCTGCAGAAGGAAAAGGCTGAGCGGCAGCGGGAACTTGAGCGTCAGCGGGCACTTCGCTCGGTGAATATTACCGATAAGAACGATTTCAAGGCACTTCAGGGGGAACTGCCCTGGCCTGTACAGGGAAATATTGTGAGCACATTCGGCCGGCATCAGCATCCGGTTCTGAAGACAGTCACTGAAAATACGGGGATCGACATCAAAGTCCGGGAGGGCAGCACTGTACAGAGCATCATGGACGGTCTTGTGACGACAGTGACCTGGCTGCGGGGATACGGCAACACCATCATCATTCATCACGGCGAGGATTATTACACCGTTTACACCCGTGTTTCAAATGTGGTTGTCTCGGAAAATGAATATGTGAGTTCGGGTCAGACCATTGCAGAGGTCGCAAAGGAGGGGATCGACGATGCGAACACCCTGCACTTCGAGATCTGGGACCAGGGCACCAAACTCAATCCTCAGCGATGGCTGCGGCCTTGAGGAAATGAAGAGCGGAAAAAGCATTCTGCAGAGCAATCATCCGATTCGATGCAGAATGAACATAGGGAATACAATGATCCATAATCACAAAGGCGCCTCCCTCCTGCTTCTGCTGATCCTCCTGCTGCTGGTCGGGACAGTGGAGGCTGAGCTGCCGGAGGGTTTTGTGTACGCAGACGAGAAAATTCCCAATATCCGCATTGACGCCCGCTATTACGGTTCAGACAATTTTCTCGGGACCCGGGTCAGGGGCTACAATGCCCCGAGGGTGGTATTGAGTCTGGAGGCGGCGGAGGCGCTGGCTGGTGTACAGCGGGATCTGAATGCCTTTGGACTGGGTCTGCTGCTTTTTGACGGATACCGTCCGAGCCCGGCAGTTGCGCATTTTGTAGAATGGGCCCGGGATCTGGCGGACACAAGCCGAAAGCGTGAATATTATCCGGATGTGCAAAAGTCCGAACTTTTCAAACGGGGTTACATTGCCTCAAAAAGCGGACACAGCCGGGGCAGCACAGTGGATCTGACACTGACGGATTTGAGTACGGGACAGCCGCTGGACATGGGCAGCGGCTTCGATCTTTTCAGTCCGAAGAGCCATATTGACAATCTGGATCTCCCGCCGCAGGCGCTGGCCAACCGTGCCCTGCTGCACTATATGATGAAGAAACACGGATTCAGGGCGCTCCGGGAGGAGTGGTGGCATTTTACACTGAACGGCGAGCCCTATCCGGACAATTATTTTTCATTTCCTGTGGAGTAGCGTTCGGAGAGCTTACACACGAGGGGACATGATGACATCAGGGTTCTGATACATCGATACGATTCAGGTAATATTCATGGAAATAAAGTTCTAAGATCCTGTCACGGTAGTCATAGCGAAGGAGTTCATAGCGAAGCCCGTCTTTTTCAACGCTTTTACGGGAGCGCGGTTCACCGAAGCGGTCGAGGACCTCGACGAGAGTCATGCCGATCTCAGCCTGAAGCAGGTTGGGATCTTTTTCCGGTGTTCTGAAGGCATCCTCCTTCAGTTTAGCGTATGCATTATAGAGTTCAGGCTGGGCCGGGTCGTATTTCAGCTGTGCAAACTGCCGGCGTACGGCCAGGTCTACATCCCTTATACTGCGGATCAGGTTAGCATCCAGAAGCCGCAGGCGTTCGAGAGTATATGCGGCATTGATGATATCATCCCTTGACAGTTCCTCCTCCAGTTCACGCAGATGGACAGTACTGATGAACTTCCGGTATTCAGCGGTCTGAAGACGGAGTTCGGGGTTCTGGTCGGCGGCCAGCTGAAGGTAGCTGTCTGCGCGTTCGTAGAGTCCGCTTACGATGAGGGAGCGAGCTTTATAGACACTGACATAGGCCATGACATGATCGAACTCCTCTTTGAATGCGGGGCTGAGGTCATAACCGCTGCGCAGGATGGCTTCTGCCTGCAGATAATTGCCTTTCTGCAGTTCCTGCAGGGCATTAAGGATAAAAAGCCGGGCGATGGAGGCCCGTCGCAGGAGTACTTTGCTTCGGATGGTCTCATTACGGCTGGCGAAGGCCCGGTCGTAAAAATTCAGCGCCTCTTCGAGTTTAAACTCTCCGAGGGCTCGATTTCCGAGGGTATAGTATTCCACAAAGGCCATGCTGTCGCAGTAATCGATATAGCGGAGGGCCAGATCGCGTCGGAGGGACCGGGGGTGTTTAAGCACATAGCTGTTCATCTGTTCCCGGGCGCTGAGATAATTTCTGCTGCGAATCTCGGAGAGGGCCCGGTCACCCTCAGTCTTTCGGCCTCCGAGCTGTATATTCAGACTGAGGCCGGCTCCGAGACCGTACATATTCAGGTAGCTTATGGGGCTCAGATCCTGGGGATCATCGACCAGATAGTAGCCGGTGGTCATATAGACATTGGCACTGATAAGGAAGTCACTGCCGGAGCTGCCGGATTCCAGAGCATAATTGACAGCGAGGGAAAAGCGGTTGGAACTGCCGCTGATCCTGAGCAGACGATCAGCGCCGAGGGTCTGATAGGCGGTGCCGGCACCCAGGGCCCAGCTGTGTTCCAGACGCAGGAACAGATCTCTGAAGGGCTGATAATAGAGTGTCTGGCTGAGATAGAATTCGTCGATCTGTGGGCGAAAATTGTAGACGGCCAGTCCGGTGAGTTCATTCTGCCACTCGGGATTCAGCCCCAGCGGAAAGATCTGCATACTTCGCCGGACACCGAATCCATTGAGATAATCGATATAATTCTGATCAATGAGGCGGGCAAGAAAATTATGCCGGACAATACTGAGGTCCATATCAAAATAGCTGCGGTTAAGAAAGGTTTTTCTATAGGATCCGAGGTAGATCTCAGTGCTGTCGAAGCCCATGGCACCTTCATCATAGGCAAAGACATTCAGGCCTGAGAAACCGTGGAGGGACACGCTGCCCTGGAACTCGAAAAAGGTATAGTAGAGGGGCTGCCGGAAAGTGATTCCGGGGAGGAGATCTGCCCGATGCAGCCAGGCGTCAAAACGGTTTTTTGCCGGATAATGCCGATCAGGTGCCGCCAGAAGGATCAGGGGCAGGCCGAGCAGAAGGGCATAGAGAAAAGGCCGTAGGGGTCCGGACTTGTGCAGCATGTGAGAATTTATGGATTCAGAGATGGAAGTGTAAGAGAAAAACTATCTCGAGGGGGTGGAGGAGAAAAGGAAAGAGTTCTCGACCGGGGGGCGAAAGAAATAAAGCTCCGGGACCCGTCAGGGCTGCGGTGAGCTGCTGCGGACGGTCAGACGGCCTTCAGAGAGGGTAAAACTGCGGTGAAAGGCCCGGGAATCCGGTACNGTATGGGAGATGAGGAGCAGCGATCGGCCCTGCGAATATCGCTGTATCAAATGCATCAGGGACTCTGCGAACTCCGGCTCGATATTCCTCAGGGGTTCATCTAGGATCAGAAGAGCTGCGGGGTGGAGCAGTGACCGGGCCAGAGCCAGTCTCTGCAGCTCTCCTCCACTGAGTCCGCAACGGAGCCAGTCCACGGATTGAGCCAATCCCCTGCGGACAAGCGGCAGCTGCAGCAGTCTGAGTTCCTCAAGAAGAAGCTCTGCTTCTTCCGTGAGGCCTGTACCGGTCAGTGAGAGCTGACTGAAGTCATGGCTGTGTGAGGCACTGTCATGGACGCTGCGGCGGCGGGCCGGTGAGAGTACACCGTTCTCCACTGCAGTCCGCTGCTTTGGATAGAGAGCTTCCAGGAGGGTGGACCTTAGAAAAAGAGGCTGTTGCGGCATAAAACTGACAGCTGCGGCCATTTCCTTCCGGCTGATCCGGCTGATCTCCCTTCCCTGAAGGATGAGGCTGCCCTGATAGTTCAGGAGGCCTGCTGCGATATAAGCCAGAGTGGTCTTTCCGCTTCCATTCGGAGCACTGAGCAGAATCCTTTCATCACGTCGCAGCTGTAGGCTGACACCTTGAAGGAGGTCATGATCTGCACCGGGAATCCTGTAGGAAAGATTCTCTGCAGCCAGGAAAAGCGACTCATCAGTCCAGTATCTTTCCGGGGACCGGGCGGACCTGTCAGGGCTGAACACATTATATTCATGAACTGCGGGGCCGCCGGGGCCGCCGGGGCTGCTTTGGTGTGCAGTGGATTCAGGCACCTGGGAAATCCTTCCCAGAAGAGGCCACAGAGAGCGGATATGGACACCGGCCCATGCCGCAGCGGTACTGACCTGTATGAAAACCTCCTGCAGGGCAAACCAGCCGATGATGGCCGCTACAGCAAAAATCCTGAGATCATCCGTTAGGGGCCCAGCTGCCTGAAGCTGCTGAAGAATAATGATCACCGCAGCTGTGGCCAGGAATAACTGCAGACTGTGCATCGTTCTTTCTCTGATCTCCATAGATCGTCGGACACGGGAGGAGGCTGCACTGTTATTGAGATAGGATTCAGAAAAAAGACCGTCCCGGTCAAGGCGCTGCAGATCGTGGCCTGCCACGGCAAAATCCATGGCTGANCGGCTGCTCCTGAACTCCAGATCTGCCAGGTTCCGGCTGTCCCTGCTGCCGGACCGCAGGTAGAACAGGGGCAGCAGCAGGAGATTGATGAGAGTAAAAAGGCAGAAACTCAGAAAAGCGGAGCTGTCCATCAGGGGTCTGTAAGTGAAGAGAAGGAAAACGGAGGCTGCGGACAGAGCGGTAATCAGAGGCAGAACCGCCTGAATAAAGAGTTTTTCTGCAGCCTCACTGTCCCTGACATATTCTTTCAGGGTCTGTCCGCTGTGCGTACCCTGGAATGAGGCAGGAAAGCCGGCTTCAGCTGAGCGGAACAGGCGGTCCCTCAGATGCAGCATGACAGAGAAGCTGACTTTATGGCTGAGCAGGCGTTCGAGATACCGGAACACCGCACGAGAAAGCCCGAAAAACCTGACTCCGACAACGGCCGTCTGAATTTCGGCAATACTGACCATAAAGGCGGCTTTAGCAAGTATCCAGGCACCGAGGGTCATCAGGGCCACAGCGCTGAGGGCTGAGGCAAGAGATACAGACAGAGCGGCGAGCACACCCAGCGGCCTTTTGTTCAGCAGCGGCAGAAAGCGCCTGAGCACAGAAACAGTCAGCAGAAAATCTTTCATCATCCCTTTTCTCCATGGGAAAGAGACCCTGCTGCAGCGTGAACATCCAATGTCCGGTCAGTGATCAATTCCGTTTGGGGCCGATGGCTCACAAGGAAGATCAGCCTGTCTTTTTTCAGCCTCCTCAACTGATTCAACAGGCGTTTTTCTGAATCCGGGTCAGCCATTGAGCTGAACTCATCGAGCATGATCACGGGTCGGCGGCTGAGCAGAGCACGGGCAAAAGCAATGCGCTGAGCCTCTCCGCCGCTCAGATCGGCTGCACCCTCTCCCAGCATAGTATCCAGACTTCGGGGGTTCTGCCCGAAACGATCCTGAAGTCCCAGATCAGCAATTAAGCTGAGCAGCTGTTCATCTGAGTGTCTGTCATGGCTGAAGATCATATTGAAGCGGAGAGAGGCATTGAAGATCACCGGGAACTGAGGGATACATTCCAGCTGATCGCGCCACCATACAGGGTCGAGCTGCATGAGGGGGTGCCCGTTGACCAGAATCTGCCCCCCTGACGGTGCATACCATGCAGCGAGGGCATCCAGTAAAGTACTTTTTCCGCTGCCGCTGCCTCCGCGGATGAGAACCGTTTCACCGATGCTGAAAACATGACTGCCCGGCACTCGAACCGATGTCCCTGACAGTTCAATAGACAAATCTCTCAATTCCAGACTGGCCAGGGGTTCATTGAGAAATTGAGGAGAATCAGCAGGACGGGGAGCCGCCCCTGTTATCGAGGAGGATTCTGAGGGAGCAGAGATATTGAGACCGAGCAGTTCTGCAACAGCATCCATGGCAGAGGATGCCTCTTTAGCTGCATGAAAGCGGCTGCCGGTGAGTCGCAGGGGCAGGTAGAACTCCGGAGCCAGGAGGAGCAGAAAGACAGCATCTTCAAAATTGACAGATCCGTGCAGCAGTCGAAGACCCAGTTCCACAGCCACAACGGCCGTTGAGAGTGTCGCTACAAATTCAAGTGTGAAGGCTGAGAGGAAGGCGATCTTCAGCACTTCCAGAGTACGTCGGCTGAACTCCGCACTCTGTTCCCGGAGCACAGATCCCTGTTTGTCTCTGAGGTCGAAGAGTTTCAGAAGCAGCATGGAATGCATAGTATCACTGAAGACAGAGGCAAGGCCCTGCAGAGTGTCCCACTGCCTTTGGGTCAAGGCACGGACATGTGTGTTGATGAGGACGATAAACAGGGGAATGAGAGGAGCGGTCAGCAGCAGGATCCAGGCGCTGAGGGCGTCTCTACCGAAGGCGGCAAAAAGATAAACGGCAGGAATGAGAACGGAGCGGTAGAGCTGCGGCAGAAAGGCACTGAAATAGGGGGTCAGGTGTTCCGCTCCCTTTTCTAGAAGGATGCTGAATCTTGCGGAACCGTAGCCTTTTCTGACACCGGGAGGCAGTGCAGACCAGTGCCGGAGGAGGTCCATTTTGATGCGCAGCACGATTCCTTCTGCAAAACGGAGGGCATAGGAGGCCTCCAGGCGTGTGAACAGGACCCTGAGGGCGGCCAGAGTAAGGAGAATCAAGTAAACAGGTTCAGAATCCGTCGACGCTGCTGAAGGATCGGGAAAAAGCAGCTGATGAAGAAGGAGGGCCAGATAGTCGGCCCCCTTCACAATGGTCACACTGAGCAGAACCGTAAACAGGACAGAGATCCACAGATCGATCCTCTCTCCTGGCCGGATCCGCCTGTCCATACGCGGATCTCTGAGCAGGCTCACAGTTCAGGCATCCCGGCAGTTTTCAGGCTGATATCTGATGTCAGTATTTGAGTTCATCCTGAACACTGATCCTTTTTCTGAAGATTCGGAAGGTCCAGATCTGATAGGCCAGCACGACGGGTACAAAAATGAGGGCGATAATCGTCATCGTCTTCAAAGTTGTGAAAGAACTGGCAGCTTCCTGAATGCTGATATTGAATTCCGGGGAAGTGCTGCTGATCATGACATCGGGAAAAAGTGCCGCAAAGTGAAATACAGTGTAGAAGACTGTTGACAGTCCTGTCATAACAAAGGCCGGAACCGCATTCGCTCTGCGCTGAAAGAATAGGGCAGCTGCGACAGAGAGGAGCATCCCTCCGCCTGCCAGGCCGTCCGGCGCCAGAGCGTCGGCATGACCGGCCCAGAGGGCTGCCAGGACATACAGGGCTGTGAGCAGCAGGGCAAAGGGACCGACCGCAGCGGCGGCAGACCGGGCGTTTTCCAGAACCCGGCCGCTGGTGCGGAGGCCGAGAAAGAGAGCGCCGTGGAAAGTGAAGAGCAGCACCGTCAGGACACCGCCCAGGAGGGCAAAGGGATTCAGAAGATTGAAAAAACCTCCGGTATAGGTCATCGTTTCGTCAATCGGAACACCCCGGATAAAATTGGCAAAGGCCACACCCCAGAGCAGGGCCGGGCCGGCTGAACCCAGAAAAAAGCCCAGATCCCAGGTCTTTTTCCAGCGGGGGCCGTCTTCCAGGTGGCGGAATTCGAAACTCACACCTCGGTAGATCAGAAAGAAAAGCATCAGGACCAGGGGCAGGTAGAAGCCGCTGAAGAGGGTGGCATACCAGTGGGGAAAGGAGGCGAACATGGCTCCGCCGGCAGTAAGCAGCCAAACTTCATTGCCGTCCCAGAAAGGACCGATACTATTAAAAAGAACCCGTTTTTCCCTGTCCTCCCGGGTGATAAAGGGTAGAAGAGTGCCGACACCATAGTCAAAACCCTCTAGAAAAAAGAAACCCGTAAACAGGACTGCAATCAGAACAAACCAAAGAATTTCCAGCATTTCACACCTCCCTTAAGCTTTCCCGTTATCCGCTGCGGGCAGATCCAGAATTTTTGCATGTTTTGTCAGCAGGTACACATCCACCGCCATAAGCAGACCGTAGATGAGGGTGAACAGAGTCAGAGAAATCAGGAGTTCACCTGTACTCACAGCCTTGCTGACAGCATCCTCGATGCGCAGCAGTCCGTATACTGCCCAGGGCATGCGCCCCAGTTCAGTGAAGAGCCAGCCGGTCATCTGCCCCAAATAGGGGAGAAAGAGGGAGAAAAGAAACAGCTTGGCAATCAGCGCATTGTCTCTCACAAGATCATAGCGGAAAATCCCGACCAGAGACAGTAAGGCCATCGCAATGCCTGCGCCAATCATCAGACGGAAGGTCCAGTAGCTGATGTTCACAGGAGGAATATAGTTCCCCGGACCGTANGTTTCCTCGAATTCNGCCTGCAGGTCATTGATGCCCTTCACCGGATGACTGAAATCCCCGTAGGCCAGGAAACTGAGAATGCCCCGGATCTTGATGTCATAAATATCATCATGGGTCTTCATCCTGTTGATTTTGAAAAAGCTGAAGGGAGCAAAGGTACTGGTTTCCCACAGCCCCTCGGCCGCCGCGATCTTCATCGGCTGGGTTCGGACCACCATCTGCCCCTGTGCATGCCCCAGACCCATGGTCAGCAGCACACCGATCAGGGTATAGACAGCAGCCAGACGGAAACTTTTCTCGACACCCGGACGGCTGTCCCCCTTCATCAGGTGCCAGGCGCTGACTGCGATCACAAAAAATCCGGCGGTCGCAACAGCGGAGGTCAGCACGTGACCGAACTGCAGCCAGACCCTTTCATTTAAAACCAGTTCCCAGAAATGCGTCATCTCCGCACGGCCGGTCAACTCGTTGATCACATAGGCCCGGGGTTCCTGCATGAAACTGTTGGCCACCAGAATCCACAGCGCCGAGATATTCGAGCCCAGCGCCACCATCCACATGGTCGCAGCATGAAGTTTCGGGCTGATCTTGTCCCAGCCGAAGATCCAGATTCCAAGAAAAGTACTCTCCAGAAAAAAGGCCAGCAGAGCTTCGATTGCCAGAGGTGCACCGAAAATATCCCCAACATAACGGCTGTATTCACTCCAGTTCAGGCCGAACTGAAACTCCATGACAATTCCCGTCACAACCCCCATGGCAAAATTGATCAGGAAAAGTTTTCCCCAGAATTTTGTCATCTTCAGATAGTTTTCATCCCCTGTGCGAACATACATTGTCTCCAGAATGGCAATAAACACCGAGAGACCCAGAGTCAGCGGTACAAAAAACCAGTGATACACGCTGGTGATCCCGAACTGCCAACGGGCGAGTATGACTTCCATCCATGACCTCCTTAACTGTCAGTTAGCTTGTTTCATCACGGTCTTCAGTTTGGATTCCCGAATCAGAATATCCCTGATCCGAATTCCGCGGAGCTGCTTGATCACTGATTCCTCCAGGATGGAGAACTTCTTGCGGATCGGACAGAAATGCACCAGAGGGCAGATCGCCTCCTCCTGCAGACAGGCATTCATGGTGCTGTCGTAATTCATCGCTTCCAGGACATCGAGGATCACCAGATCAGATGGATCACGGTCCAGGAAAATCCCTCCGTAACGCCCCTGTCTGCTGCGCAGGATCCCGCCTTTGATCAGCTGATAACTGATGCGCGTAGCCAGAGACTTGGAAATATCCAGGTTCTTTGCCAGCTCCGCTATGGTCCGACCATTGCCCGGATAGAGACTGCCGAGATAGGCCGTGATCCGTAAGGCGTAATCATATTCCCGCTTGATAAGTGAAACCAAACCTATACCTCCCCGATATTGTATAAAATTATGAGAAATATTCCAAATCAATAATCATATATTTTGATTCACTATTCAGCGGACTGCATATTCCGCTTCAGACAGCGCTTGTAGATATTCTCCACATCCTGAATGCTGAGTTCCCTGGGACCGGAGATCTTAGCATGGCGATTGGCATTGAGACGGAACACCTGTTCAACGAGTTGCGGCACAGCCTCCCCCGGTATCCCGGCATCCTCCAGCGAAACGAGGCGATCGATGGAGGCGAGCCAGTCATTCAGAGCCTGAAGGCTGTCCTCAACGCCGGGAGAATGCAGATCGAACACATATTTTCCGAGCGCGCGGATCTTGTCGGATTTTTCCTCTGCGAAATACTGCAGGTAGGCGGGCATGAGAACGGCCAGTCCCAGGCCGTGAGAGATATTGAAGAGTCCGCTCATCGGGTGTTCCAGGGCATGCATAGTGTAAGGCCCTTCCCTGCCGCTGTCATTGATTCCGTTCAGGGCCAGCGTGGAGGTCCAGGCAAAGACGGCGCGGTGGTCCTCATTTTCGGGATCCTTCAGCATTTCAGGCAGGGTCTCAACGACGGTCCGAATGAGGGCCAGGCTGATATTGTCGTTGAGCGGTGCGCGATCACGGCTGGAAATAAAAGCCTCGATACTGTGGGCAATGACATCAACGGCCCCGTCCCTCAGATAATCAGGGGGAACGCTGAGGGTCAGACGCGGATCAATCAGAGCGGCGAGGGGTAGGGCGCCTTTGCAGATAAAACCAGCCTTTTCCTTTGTTTTGTCATGGGTTACCACACCGTAGGCATTGCTCTCGCTTCCGGTTGCACTGAGGGTGGGAATGGTCAGGACCGGGAGACTCTCCTGAACCGTTTTATTAAAGAAAACATAATCCCAGATCGACCCGCCGTTGCGGGCGACTATGGCGATACCTTTGGCCGCATCCATGACAGAGCCGCCTCCCAGGGCCACCACCAGATCGACCCGGCTGTTTGCGGCCAGCTGACCTCCTTCATCCACAGTGGAAACCAGTGGATTGGCACGGATCTTATCATAGACGAAGGAGCGGATGTCCAGATCATCGCACATGGCCTGCAGTTCAGCAAGGGTCCCGTTTCTCCGGGCACTGCCCCCGCAGACAATGAGAATACGCCGGCCGTATCCGGAGATCGTCCTGCCCGCCTCACTGAAGCGGCCGCTGCCGAAGATATATTCTGTCCTCAGATGCAGTTTGAATGCTCTCATAAAAAACTCCTCTCCCTTGTTATGAAAGACCCCTGGAAAAAGCCTCCCTGCCGTGGAAAACTGCTCAGTTCCTGCTCATGCGCTGCAGCACCTCACTGAGGTACCAGAAAAACACATTGGAGATCTCTTCGCGGATCGTTTCATTGCTACGGCCCTCGCTGCCGGGATTGTGCAGATTGTGGTCAGCCTCAGGAATCAGCAGGAGGAAGGCGTGGGGATTCAGGGCCTTGATCTGCTTTTCCACACTGGACACCGGTGCCAGCGGATCGAGTCCCCCCTGTACGAAGAGCGAAGGTTTTTTCAGGGACCTCAGCCTGCGTGCCGGCAGCGGCAGGCGCAGCAGAGGCAGACTCAGGGGAAAGCTGAAGAAAGCATAGCCGGTGATCCGCGGATGTTCAAGTTCCGAGGCAAGACGGGCGCTGACACTTCTGCCCCCCACAAAGATCGGCACACCCTCATCGGTCTCATCCACCAGTAGTTCGAGCAGACCGCGCAGGATCTCCCGCCGCTGGGCGAGCCGCATGCGCAGCCAGGAGACACCCAGTTCATCCGGGTAGACAAACCTGACCAGGTCCACATTTTCAGATGCAGCCAGTGCCGATAGTGCCGAGTACACAGATTCACCGCTGTCATGCATGCCCGGACCCAGCAGAACCCTGGCCAGCGGGCGTCGGCCGGTCACCGTATGGCATANCGTCAGATCCAGATCCCCGACTCTCAGATTCTCCTCAATGCAGGCATATTTCTTTTCAGGGCTCAAGGATCCTGCCCATTCTGCAGCGGGTCTCTATCCCGCCTCTGACCATGTAAACCGTCGTCACCTCCAGGGAGTCAGGCTGAAGCAGCTCCTGAAGATCACCGTAGACCCTGTTTGTCATATCTTCCTGGTAAATACCCACATTTCTGAAACTGACATAATAATATTTCAGTGATTTGAGCTCCACGATTCTGTCTCCTGGCACATAGCGCACCGTCACGGTTGCAATGTCAGGCAGTCCGCTGAAGGGACAGACGGCACTGAATTCAGGATAAATCATTTCCACCACCTGTTTACGACCCTCATAGGGCAGGATTTCCAAAAGATCCGGGCGGATCCGGTCCACCCCGTCAAAGGGGATACTGAGACCTTCGGCAACGGGCATAGGCACCTCTTTTTTTACTGCTGTCCGCCTGAAGGATCTTCCCGCAGGCGGTGACAGTGTTGATCTTTAACATTCTCAACGCTCTGTTCATTCCGGAATTTAGCACATTTCACCGCCGGATGCACTTTTTCGCTGACGCGGGTATTTGAGGCTGTAAAGGGGAGCTCAAATCCTTAAATTCGCTGGAGCCGCAGGAAGATGCCGGACGAAAAGGGCCTCCGATGTCAGGCCTTTTCCTACAGAGAATGTTCATCCGTGCAGAAAACACAGGACAAAAATGATCGAGTTCAGAAATATGAGCTACAGAAAAGGGCGTCTGCAGCTGCAGATTCCAGAACTGCAGCTGGAGTCCGGACAGATCTGTCTTCTGCTGGGGGAAAGCGGCAGCGGTAAAAGCACCTTTCTGAAGCTGGCGGCGGGCTATTTACAGGCGGACAGTGGTTCTGTGCTCAGAGCAGCGGGTCTGAAGGCGGCCTACCTTCTGCAGAACCCGCGAAACCAGATCCTGCGTCCCACTGTGGCTGAGGAACTTCTGTTTCCGCTGGAAAATGCAGGGCTTGAGGAAGCAGAGCGGCAGCGTGCCGTAGAGGACATCATGAAGCGCCTGGCTCTGCGTCTGGATCCGGAGCTCGAGATCCGTAACATCAGCCTGGGGGAACTGCAGCAGGTCATGCTTGCCGCTACACTTCTGACAGATGCCGGACTGCTCGTTCTGGACGAACCCACAGCCCACCTCGATGCACCCTGCAGAGAAGCGCTGTTCACTCAGCTGAGGAAAGAGGCAGATGGGGGACGGCTCATACTATTCAGTTCCCAGTATACAGAGGACATGGCCTATGCCGACAGCTGCTGCGTGCTCCAAAGCGGCCTCCTCAGTTATTTTCTGAACCCGGAACAGAACCGGGCTCTGCAGGCTCTGCTTACAGAAGAGGGCCTGAGCTCAGAGGGGTTGGGTTGTGACTGAGCAGCCGACAGCAGAGAGCAGCCTTGACATTCTGCCCTTTGATTTCCAACTGGGGTCATTCCGGCTGCGCAATGAGCACCCCCTTACCCTGGGCAGAGGTATTTATGCTGTCACCGGTGCGGTCGGCAGCGGAAAAAGCACTTTGATCAAACTCCTGGCCGATCCTGCATTGCGGGAAGCAGATGCCTATTCTGTCTACCCGTTTATTTCCTATCTGAGCCAGGATCTGACCCGTCTCTTCGCCGGCAACACACTTGAATCCCTTTTAAAGGTCTACAGTACCCCTGGCAGTGCTGTCGGAGACCATTTCGATCTTCAGCGCTTCGAATTTCTATGTGAATACATGGATCTGTCTTTTTCTGAGCGCAGGTCAGACAGACTCTTCCATTTCAGCGAAGGTGAGCTGCAGCGGACCGCGATCGCGCTGGCATTTGCCGTTGAGAGTGATATTCTGGTTCTGGATGAACCCCTGACAGCGCTGAATCAGAGACACAGAAAGGCATTCTACCGTCTTGCGGCAGAGGAAAAGCGGAGGCGGACCCTTCTTTTGATCAGTCATTCCCTGCAGGATATCCGATGCTGTGCAGATTACTGCATCCCCATCAGAAACGGCGTTCTGCAGGGATGTTTCGAGCTCAAACAATTCCTTGAAAAACCCGAATTTTTACGATATTTTCGGCCCTGAAGCTGAGGAATAACATGCCGATAAAGAACAATGTACAGCCCATGAAAGATAATATCCGTCAGGTGAAGGACAAGCTTCACCCCCGCAATGTGAAGCCCCACACCTTTTTCACGATAGCCAACATCATCAGTCTCAGCCGGGCTTTTCTGGCCATTCCCATTGCCCTCCTGCTGGGCAAGGGTCAGACCAGCTGGGCAGTGACCCTGATGGGTGTGGCGGTCGTCAGCGACTGGGTCGACGGCTATGCTGCAAGGAAAAGTAATGAGGTCAGCACCTACGGCAAGGCCCTGGACCCCATCGCAGACAAGATCGTAGCCTTTGCTGTGCTTTTTGTTCTGGTTTTTCAAATGGACTTTCCTGTCTGGTTCATCCTGCTCCTCGGGCTGAGGGATTTCAGCATCACAATCCTCAGCACCCACCTTCACAACAGCAGAGGCATCATCATGGGTGCCAATAAATCCGGTAAACTTTTCATCTTTTTCGCCACCGTCAGCGGTTTCCTCTGGATCTATGAAAGCACCCGCGATTATGCGCTGTGGGTGCTGTATGCTGCCACCCTCGTCATGCTGATCTCCTGGTGGTTCTACATGCGCGATCTGGCCCGGACGGTCCGGCGCAGCCCGATGGATCCTGTGATCCGCCGTGAACAGGAGTTTATGTGAGTCCACTGTTTTCCAGAAAAAAAAGTACTGACGACAGTGTCGAGAAGAAATTCGACACAGCATTCAGCCGTTCCCGCAGCCGCTTCAAGGAGGGTCTGCTGAAACTTTTCGGGAGGCAGATCCGTATTGACGAAGCCTTCCTGGAGGAGATCGAAGCCTTTCTCTACGAATCGGACCTGGGGGCCTCGGTGACGGAAAAACTCGTAGCACGACTGGAGAGGGAAAGCCGCAGCAGGGACTTACAGAGCATTGAAGAAGTGCAGGCTGTGATAGAAGAGGAGTTCAAAGCCCTTTTTGACAGTGAGCGGACTGCAATGAAGCTGGAGGGGCACCGCCCGGCGGTCGTGCTTGTGGTCGGTGTCAACGGGGCCGGGAAAACCACCAGCATAGGTAAACTCGCCCATTTCTACGTTCAGCAGGGGAAGACCGTACTGATCATTGCCGGTGATACCTACCGTGCTGCGGCTGTAGAGCAGCTGGAGGTCTGGGCTCGGCGCAGCGGCAGTGATATCGTGATGGATACAGCTGCAAAAAATCCTTCAGGCCTGATTTTCGACGGGATACAGCGGGGGATCAGCAAAGGCTATGACATTATCATCATTGACACTGCAGGACGTCTGCACAATAAAAGCCATCTTATGGATGAACTTGGCAAGATCGTAAAGGTCATCCGTAAACATATCCCTGATGCCCCCCATGAAAGCCTGCTGGTCCTGGACGGCACTGTCGGACAGAACGGTCTGGTGCAGGCAAGGGAATTTCACCAGGCGGCACCGCTGACCGGTCTGATCATTTCCAAACTGGACGGCACGGCCAAGGGCGGCATTGTCATCGCAGTCAGGGAAAGTATGGATATCCCGGTCAAGTTTGTCGGCCTCGGCGAGGGCATTGACGATCTGCAGCCCTTTGATCCCGCTCTCTACGTGCAGGCCCTGTTCCGCGATTATGAGGACCGTTGAAATATGCTTAAAAAAACCTTTTCCATCGTTAATCTCGGCTGTCCGAAAAACACAGTGGACAGTGAGATCATCAAGGGCAACCTGATCCGTCACAGTTTTCAGTTCAGAGAAGAGGCTTCAGAAGCAGATACGGTTATCATCAACACCTGCGGTTTCCTGGATAAAAGCCGGGAAGAAAGTATCGACACCATCCTGGAGGTGGCGGAACTCAAAAAAAGCGGACGCCTTAAAAAGCTGCTGGTAGCCGGCTGCCTCAGTGAACGCTACCCTGACGAACTGAGGGCCGAACTGCCTGAGGTGGACCAGTTCTTCGGCGCCAACACCATGAAAAACGTCGTGGAGTATATGACAGGCAAGCATTTTCTCGCCTATGACCCCACGCTGTGGCGTTCACTCCTGACACCGCCTCACTATGCCTATTTCAAGATCGCTGAAGGATGTGACAATGTCTGTTCTTTCTGTGCCATTCCCGGTATGCGGGGCAGACAGGTCAGCAAGACTGTGGATGCTCTGCTCAGGGAAGCCTCCATGCTGGCGGAGAAAGGGGTCAGGGAACTGATGCTTATCGCTCAGGACCTGAGCACCTACGGCTACGACCTGAATCCGAAAGTGAGTCTGACTCAACTCCTGCGGGAGCTGGATCAGGTTGAGGGCATCAACTGGATCCGCCTCCATTATCTGCATCCCTCCCACATCGGTCCTGAACTTATTCCCTTTCTGGCCTCCGGTCCGAAGAGGATTCTGCCCTATATCGACATGCCGCTGCAGCACAGCAGCAGCCGTCTCCTGAAAATGATGAAACGCGGGCTGGACGGCCCCGGCATCAGCAGACTGCTGAGCAGAATGAGGCAGGAAATTCCCGGGCTGAGCCTCCGTACCGCCATGATCGTGGGCTTCCCCGGTGAAACCGAGGAGGAGTTCCGGGAATTGGCGGACTTTGTGAAGGAACAGCGTTTCGAACGTCTGGGAGTGTTCACATACAGTGAAGAGGAGGGCACTTCGGCAGCCGAGCTGACAGATGATGTGCCGCCTGAACTCAAGGAAGCCCGGCAGGCAGAGCTCATGGAGATACAACAGGCCATCAATCTGCAGCACAATGAGTCCCTGATTGGCACGGTGCAGACCGTCCTCATCGATTCATACAACGAGGCAGAGAATATCAGTTACGGGCGGACCTACCGGGACAGTCCGGAGATNGACAATCAGGTTCTCGTCAGATCCGAACTGCCTGTCGGCGAGTTCAGCCGGGTCCGCATCACCGGAGCTATGGAATATGATCTCCTCGCAGATCCCGCTGATTCTGCTGACTAAATGACCGCTCAGATTCTGAAGGCAAAGACTTTCAACTCATAATAGAGTCCATTTCATTCGATGCGGCAGCCGCATCGCTGAGAACAGATGGTTTTATCCAAAAAAAAAA
>JGI10211J34971_10000793_pt1 | contig 26352 bp, 20 predicted proteins | sample Etolagsediment_FD_34971 | JGI IMG/M metagenome (IMG submission 34971)
GGTTTTGCACGGCCAGATAAACTCGGCAAGAAACCCCGGTCAACGGACGGGCCTGAACAGAACGGACTGGGCGATACAGGGCTCGAACCTGTGCCCCACTGATTAAGAGTCAGCTGCTCTACCAAACTGAGCTAATCGGCTTGACCTGCGCAAGACGGCGAAAAACAGCCGTAATTACCGGACCAAATACCGAAATGTCATTCTGAACGGAAATAACCTTTAGCCCTGAGCACAGCCGAAGGGGAAGTTAAGTGAAGAATCTCCGGCATACGAAAGTTTGAGATTCTTTCCCTCGACAAGCTCCATTCGACTTCGCTCATGGTAAACACAACAAGTTTTGCCCCTTCGACTTCGCACCTAAGGCACGAGCTCAGGACAGACAGGATTTGTGAAGGCCGGTTGGCGAAAGCTGATCGGCCTTTCCTTTGTGTGTATTCAGCCTCCAAGCACACAGAGAGAATTCTTGAGAATAGTACTGACAAATGCTCTAAATCAACAAAGTAACGTTGTCCGTCCTACTACTGTGTTCGACAGCAATCGCGGAACCAGTAGAGGGCGGGTATGTGTAGGTTGTTGATATCCGGGCCTTTACTGCAAGGCTAATTGCCATGCTCTATTCTTGTAAGCCGTCTGAGTCGTGATTATCCGATGCGCTTAAGATGGACGGCTTTGAGGTCTAAAACCATTTCGCCGGGCTTTGTCAGTGCCCGGACAATAAGCTTTGTTGGGCCGGGTTTAAGGTTCACTGTGCCGAGTTTGAGCGGCGCCCAGACTTTTTCGACGACTTCTCCCCGCGGCACACGGTCGGGACTATATACAGGTTCGGGGTCGTGTGCAGGGGCGACAATTCCCTCTACCCTTTGGTCGCCGATTTCTACGCGGACTTTGGCGCCGGTGTCGCCGGCCTTGCAGATGTACATCAATGTAATTTCAAATCGGCCTGAGTCAACGACCTTGACAGGCCACCACGGGTAAGCCCTGATGTCGGTCCAGTTTGTTATCCAGTCGTTGGCCCAGCCATATTTGTTAACATAACTAATGCCCCCTCCGGCGTGCGTTTTGAAATGCGCCTCGTGGCCGGGTAACACGACGAGAGACCACTGCGGATAACCTACGTGTGTCGGGAGGTCAAATCCATCTTTTGTCACGTCGGCGCAGAGCTTTTCATAAGCGGCGCGTAATTTGCCGACGACATTTGGGTATTTTTGGGCGACATTTTTTTTCTGGTCGGGGTTTGCGGCCATGTCGTACAACTGCCATTTCCTTTTTTCGGTAACGGCGCGCCATCGCTGGGTTCGAACAGAGCCGGACACCTTTGATACGTCTCGGTCGCGGGCCCTAAAAGTAAAAATCATTCGGTGGGGCCAGTTGGCGGTTTTACCGGCCAGGAGCGGCGCAACACTGATCCCATCGAGGGGCAAAGTCTTTGGCATTTTAATACCACACAAATCAACAATAGTCGGCAGCAGGTCGATGTTCGAGGCAATTTGCTCGATGGTTACACCCGAGGCGATTCGGCCGGGCCAACGGACGAAACAGGGCACCCGGATTCCACCTTCATGGACGCTGCCCTTGCGGCCTTTCATGCGGCCGTTGTATCGGTCGGTTTGCGGCCCGTTATCCGTCAGGAATATGACAATGGTGTTTTGCGTGAGCTTCGTATAATCCAGGCTTTTCAAGAGACGGCCGATGTTGTCGTCAAGGTTTTCGCACATTCCGTAAACACATGCAAGCTTGTCGTCTAATCCGCGGGCTTTGTATTTGTCGAAGTATTCATCGGGCACCTGATACGGTCCGTGTGGGGCGTTATAGGGCAGGTAGCAAAAAAAGGGCCTGTCTTTGTTGTTTTCGATGAAACTAATCGCAAGGTCGGTCAGGACATCGCTGATATAGCCGGTGGTCTTGACTGGTGTGCCGTTATGTTCCAAATGAGTGTCAAAGTAGTTGTTCCAGTGTCCCGCGCAGAAACCGACAAACTCATCAAAGCCCTGGGCGTTGGGATGGTAGGGCCAGTTCGAGCCGTTGTGCCATTTTCCGAAGCATCCGGTGGCATAACCGGCGACCTTTAAGACCTCTGCGATTGTAACTTCTTCGGCCCGCATGTTCTCTCTGCCTCTGGTTACTCCGTGCGTGCCGGTTCGCAGGTGGTATCTTCCTGTAAGCAGGCCGGCCCGGGTCGGAGCACATACCGGGCTGACAAAGAAACGGTCAAAGCGGGCGCCTTCGGTGCCGAGTTTGTCCAACACCGGTGTATCGATTTTGTCGTTGCCGTGAGAACGCAGGTCGCCCCAACCCTGGTCGTCGGTCATAATCAGCAGGACATTGGGCTTGCGGCCGGGCTGGTTACCGGTTGAAACAGGGCCCAAGAGCGCACAGCCGGGAATGGCCGTGGCGGCGACACCAAGGCCGAAGGCTTTGACGAAATAGCGTCGGCTGATATTGTGAGCAGTCATGACTTATAATATGTAATAAAAATGAGTGTTTAATGCAATGGTTATTCTGAATCATTCTGTTTGGTTGGGGGCAATTAGAGAACGTCAGGTTATTTTTATTTTTGTTCCTGCTGTTACACGCAATTTATCATTTGCATTTCCGTTTTTTAAGCTAATCTCTAATGTGTTACATGAGCCTTCAATCAGAAACAACTCATCGTTTTGGGCCATATCATAGTTGGGATAGAAGTTCATCTGGTAACTTTGCTGTTCTATTTCAACGGAATATGTATTCTTGTCTTGTTTCGGTAGATTGGTGATGATATTTCCGAATCTGTCAATTCTGGCGATTAGCCCTTCTCCCGGGCCTTGATAAAGTTCCAATCTTTCTATTTGTTCTATTTTTCTGCCTAAGCCGTCGAAATGGCCCAGACTAATGTTTGCCGCCGCTTTTGCAAATACGTCCCTGCCATGAAATGTCCTGCTTGCATCTTTTGGAATGGGCATTTGTCTTATATCGATTATCTGCTGGCCTTTAAGTGTTTCCCAGAGCAGGCCGTTGTCGGGAGCGACAAAATAATAATTGCCTGTTCTTACGGCCAGGGCTTTTCTTTGGGTGCCTACGCCGGGGTCAACTACACAACAAAATGTTGCACCTTCCGGAAAGTATTTGTAATTATTTTTGAGGAGCCATGAAGCTTCGATGATATTTTGGGGCGAGATGTTATGGCATAAATCGACAATCTCTGCGTTGGGGTCGATATTGTAAATCACACCCTTCATCACACCTGCATATTCGCCCTGGCCGAAATCCGTTAACAGGATTATCATATTCATTTCCCTATCGAACTTTTGAGCTGTCTTTTGACATATACTGCTTCCAGTTGAATTTTCCCGTTCGCTCGAAAGCAAGAATCTTTATAACAACCCCTTACAATCCACACGCGCCGAATTTTTTACCCTTAAGGGTATATGCGGATTTTAAGGGTATTGGCCGGATCAAGGAAGATGTTTTTGCGAGGGCGGCTAATTTGCCTTTGACCGGATATGGTCTATAATACAACCGGTCAAAATATTTACCCTGTTAAAAGGTGGATGCACAAAATTATGGCAGCAAAAATACTATTGGTGAATCCACCGATTTATGATTTTACTGCCTATGATTTCTGGATAAAGCCATACGGTCTGCTCAGTGTGGCCGGGTTTTGTCGAGGCAAAGCTGATTTTAAGTTCTTCGATTTTCTCGACCGGTTGCATCCCTTCGCGGCAAATCAAGCCAACCTCCAATCAGACCGGTGGGGCCGGGGTCGATTTTACGCGGAGGTCATTCCAAATCCACCGTGCCTTGCAGATATTCCAAGGTACTTTCGCCGATATGGTTTGCCTCGCGATATGTTTAAAGACTTTCTGACACGAGAAAGACCGGCCGATTTTGTCTTCATCCAAACGACAATGACATACTGGTATCCTGGCGCCACAGAAGTGATAGCTGATATTCGAAGGGCCTGGCCCCAGGTGAAAATCATATTAGGAGGCACGTATGTAGCACTTTGTAACAGTCATGCGAAAAAATTACAGGCGGATCTTTTGGTAACGGGCGGTAATCTTGAACCACTTTGGGAGTATCTGGATATAGGCCCCGATGTGCAGCAGCCGGCGTTGTGGGAAGCTTACGAAAAACTCGATACCGCCGTTCTAAGACTCGGCGATGGCTGTCCCTTCAATTGCACCTACTGCTGCGTTCCCGGCGTTTACGGCAAATTCAAAGCCCGCTCCTTGAAACGTTCTTTAGATGAATTGGAGCTGTTAGCTAAACGAGCGGTCGGGAATATCGCCTTTTACGACGATGCTTTGCTGTATGAAGCCGACAAAGTGATAATTCCGTTTTTGGACGAAGTCATCCGTCGAAATGTAAAAGCAAACTTTCACACGCCTAATGGTCTTCACGCTCGTTTTATTACCAGCCAATTAGCCTCGCTGATGGTAAAGGCCGGCTTTAAGACTTTCTATCTTGGATTTGAGAGTGTGTCTTTGCAATGGCAGCGGCGTACCGGTGCAAAGGTTGTCTGCGATGAACTCGCACAGGGGGTCGGATATCTTACGAGTGCAGGTGCCTGCCCGGAAGATATAACCGCTTATCAAATACTCGGCCATCCGCACATGGATACTCAGGAGCTTGAAGCTTCGATGCATTTCGTCCATAGTCTGGGCATTCGGGGGATGTTGGCCGATTTTTCCCCGATACCCGGGACAGCCGACGGCGAGCATTGTCGTAAATATGTTGATATGGATGAGCCATTGATGCACAATAAAAGCGCTTTTCCGGTGGTGTTGCTTGGCTTTGACGAGGTGAACCGACTCAAAGACCTCCAGCGGAAACTTAACAGAGACCTTTCCCCGGACCTATAGGGCGTATTCGGCGGACCTCAAAGGAGAACCATAATCTCTGAATATGTGTGCATAGGATAGAAACCGCAGGGATAACCAGGTCGGCATGCTACTACCGTGTTTCACAAGTTTCACGACTATTGGCCATAACTAAAACTTAGGGTGGCAGCCTCAAGCGAAGCTTGGGGATGGTTTTCCCACCTCTGCATAGTCGCGTTATTTGTGAAATGCTGTGCTACAAACATCTAATGAAAATTAAAGTATGTCACGAAGGTTAGCTTTCAAGGCGCGATAGTCGGTTTTGCCTGTGCCGAGCAGTGGAATTTCTTCGAGCTCAATAATCCTTCGAATATTGTGCAGACCTGAAAGCCCGGCGTCGCGGATGCAGCGATTGGCGCTTTCGCGGTCTATTTGGCGGGTGGTAAAGAGTACGAGTTCGGGGTGCTGCTCATCCGCGGTGGCTTCGACCGCCAGGACAGGACCTTCGTCGGTGTCAAAGGCATAACGGGCCTGCAGGACTGCTTCTATAGCAGGCAGGGAAATCATCTCGCCGCCCAGTTTTGCAAAGCGTTTTAGCCGGCCGCGAAATGTGAGTACACCGTGTTCATCCACACTCACGAGATCGCCTGTGCTGTACCACTGTTTGGCGCGGGCCTGGACAAATGGAGATTGGCCCTGGTAGTTGAGATAGCCGCCAAAAACGCTGGGACCCCGGACCACCAGGATGCCGGTGCCGGTTCCTGCTAATGGTTCGCCTGTTTCTGGTGCCACAAGCAGGTATTCGAGAGATGGCAAAACTTTGCCGATAGTGAAAGGTCGCGGGTCGTTCTCATCATTAAGAGATATGATAGGCGAACATTCTGTAACACCGTAGCCTTCGAGGATAACGGCGTTACTACAGTGCTCCTTCAATGCGGCATAGATTTTTTCAGAGCATTTCTCCGCGCCTGTAACGACAAGTCGCAGCGTGGATAGTTGTCCTGTTGCTGATGCACGAATAATGCCGTTAAGGAATGTCGGCGTTCCGATGAGTATGGTTGCACGATAAGCCTCTATCAAGTGGGCTCGTGTGCCGGCGTCCGCAGGGTCCGGGTGATAGACGGTTGGTATGCCGCCGCACAGAGGAAAAAGCATATTGCCGGTGAGGCCGAAGGAATGAAACGGAGGCAGGATACCGATAAGGCGGTCGGCTTGGCGGATTGTTATCACACGAAACACATCTCGCAGATTTGCGAGCAGATTGGAATGGGTCAGCGGCACGGCCTTGGGCAAAGTTTCCGAACCACTGGTGAATAAAATAGCAGCGGTACTCGACAGCTTTGCATTACGCAGCGGGGCCCAGCTTATATATCCGGCAAGGTAGGCGCGGAACTTGGCGAAGCGGGAGATGCTGCGGGTAAGCACTTCAGCGAAGACAAAACTATCACTTAGAGCCGAGAGGTCGGTACCCTGTGAAGCAATTTTATTAACGAGGGCCTCACTGGTAAGTATATGTTTAACGCCTACGAGTTTGAGCGATTCAGTCAGATTGCGCGGGCCGAGAGTCCAGTTCACCATTACAGGCGTTTTGCCTGCAAAGAGCGTCGCCAGGTAGAAAATGTCGGCAGCCACCGAGGCCGGCAGCATAATCCCCACACAATCACCGCTAAGATTCTCAATGATGGGTTTTAGCAGCAAACAGGCGATAACAAGGTCGCGATAAGATTTTTCACCGCTTGACTGGTCGGCGATGATAATTTTCGAAGGCCGGCGCTTGGCATGCTTGAGAAAAAGCTGCGAAACAGATTCACCTGCGGGCATGGTGAGCTTTTTATCGCCGGTATCCTTAAACCAGTGGGGCGAAATGGGCTTTAGAGTCTGCGGGCCTGAGTAAACGAAATCACCGCAGGCTGCAAGCATTACATCGCCTACCGTCTGCATAGCATCGATGTCGGCCTGGGGAAAACCGAATTCCTCTTCAAGCCAGGCAATCAGGTCCATTCGTGTAAGGCTGTCCATGCCAAGGTCAATGCCAAGGTGGGCATTATCCTGCAGTTCGGAGATGCCGGTAAGATTAGACAAATAATCCAGGACCATCCGGCGGGTCGCAGGTGGCGCCGATGGCCCGGCGGCCTGCAGTTTGGCGGGTGTAGGTTCGGGAAGTTTAACGGGCCCGGTTTTTTCCCATATAGTGTACGGCACATAAGTATTGTGCTGAGCATTGGCATTATAGTATCCTTCGAGGAAGCGGTTGAGCGTATTGCGGTCGGCATCGCGTGGTAAATCGGCCGGTTCGTAAAACTCAATCGTTACCTTGCGTCGAGGGGCAAAGAATACGCCACTGAGGAGCAATGAGACGAAGCCCTTGCGTAGGATTTTTGCGACTTTTGGCTCGTACCCCCGGGCCCAACTGAAACCGCTGCCCCACAGGCCGGTGATACGAATCAGTACCACCCGGACCTGGGGGAATTGTCGAAGAACTCTTTCGACGGAACTGTTTCCGCTGAGGTTCTCAAGGTAACTTTGAGTGCAACGGCCTGCGAGCCAGAGCAGAAGGTTCTCGCCGTGCTTTAAGCCCTCGATACTCTGGTCCAATACTTTTTCTATTCCGCTTCGTGCGGAGGAACCATATTTTGCCATACCGGGAATAATGCGCACACCTGTGCGCCGGGCCAGCCACCGAATCACGGGTCTGTCTACCTGGTCTTTATCACCAATTGCCCGCGGTGCGAACCTGCCGTGCAGGTGGGCACAGAGGATAATCGGGTCGATGAGGGCGGGATGGTTTGGCAGGAAGAGGATGCCGCCGGTGCCCTTGGCTGCAACGGCTTCGATGCCGCTTATACTTATGTTATAGCGCAAAGATAAGAGCCATTTCGTAATCGTTGCCAATACAAAATTGAGCATGCATCTTCCTCATAGATAGAGTAATTCGGCGGCGCAGCTTAGTGTTTGTCAATTATCACTATCACAGGTCGAAATGCCTTTTTCAGTCAATGCAATGCCGCGTCCATACTGCCATGTCTTGGGTTCTCTCAAATAACCAAGGTCAAAAAGGTGGTATATTCGTCCGTAGGCTGCATTCGTAGAAATGCCGAGCGCTTCGGCAATTTCTTTCCTGGTCGGAGCACAACCATTGTTCTTGACGTAGTCATAGATAAAACGCAAAGTATGCACGTGCTTATCTGTTAATTGTCGTTCCATGGCCTGCATTTTACCGGCAAAAAGGCCAATTTGCAATAATTTTCGTTATTTTTCGCCAAAAGGCTTGACAAACGGCCAGATTCTGATAAAATTGTAATTGAACGTGGGGGCATATCTGAATTGGTAGGAGTGATATATAATCGCCCACCTAAAGATTCCCGAAGCCGGTGCCTCAGTCTGCGTATCTGCCGCCGCTTCGCGGCTGGTTATTTATGGGTTCGCGATTTCTTTTCCTGAGGCTGGCGCCTCAGACTACGTATCTGTTGCCGCTTCGCGGCTGATTATTTATGGGTTCGCGATTTCTTTTCCTGAAGCTGGCGCCTCAGGCTACATATCTGCCGCCGCTTCGCGGCTGGTTATTTATGGGTTCGCGATTTCTTTTCCTGAGGCTGGCGCCTCAGGCTACGTATCTGTTGCCGCTTCGCGGCTGGTTATTTATAGGTTCGCGATTTCTTTTCCTGAGGCTGGCGCCTCAGGCTACGTATCTGTTGCCGCTTCGCGGCTGATTCTCTACTTTTTAGCCCCAAAGGGGCAAAAGAAAGTAGGCCGGGGCGCAAGCCCCGGTATCCAGGTAGAGCAAAAAAAAAGCCCCAACGGGGCGAAAGATAAGCCCATTTCGAGCCGGTCAGACCCATATATAACGAGAGTCGTATTCAATCCCGTTGCGTTTGAGAAATTCAACAAATTCATCCTCGAATGAGCGTGTTCGATGGTGTTTTAACTGGTCGGCAATATATACCTTTACACTCTCTGTCTGAGAGCGGCTCACAGAGAAAGCTCCGTAGCCTCTCTGCCATGCGAAGGTTTTACATTGTGAAAAGTTCTCATGAATCCATTTTGAGGAGTTGCTTTTTAGAACCCGAATAATCTCGGAAATAGATGTATCCGGCCGAAGTGACACAAGCAGATGTACATGGTTTGTTGTCCCGCCTATGGCCAGTGGCAAACCGCCATTGCCCTTAATAATACCTCCCAGATATTCATGCAAACGTGAAGAAATCTGGGTTGTGATAAACGGCTCCCAATCCTTTGTGCTAAATATCAGGTGATACCATAAACATGAATATGCTCCAGCTATTAGCTTTGTCCTCAACACTACCGCCGCTTCGCGGCTTGACTCAATTTCTATAGTTGCTTCGCAGCACGCTCGAAAGCATCGCTACCCCATGTTCTGTAAAAACATAGGGGGCATAACGGCGACCGCCACGTCCTTCCTTTGAGATGCCAATTTGGCATCTCAAAAATGCGTCATATTCGGCCTTAGTAAGCTGGAACATAAAATCATGTGGGAAGCGGTCAATATTGCGCTTTACGGCTCTAACTAATGCCCCTGTTTCTACACCGTAAAAACCCGCCAGGTCGCTATCCTGTATTACATTGTGGCCCCGTATGAAAAAAATGCACTTGTGTATTCTTTCCGCTGGAATTATTGAATCACTATGTGATGGCATCCTTATTTTCTCCTGCTACAGCATCTATCTTGATATCACAAACTGTGATATCAAGTTGTTCTGTAGAAAACTTTAGAGATGTCATTCTGAGGCGAAGCCGAAGAATCTCAGTCCTTCGCACGCACGAGATTCTTCGCTTCATTTCATTCCGCTCACAATGACGATTTTGGGGCCTTTTCTACAAAGCAATATCAAGTTTAACCACTATACGATTGACCAGTCGTTCCCGCTTTCTTATATTTCTGTATTTTAACGGCAAAAAGGGCAATTTGCAATGATTTTCGTTATTTTTCCTCAAAAGGCTTGACAAGCTGAGATTATCTGCTACAATTGTACCTGCAAAGGGAAGGTCATTTTTGGGAGCAGAGATGACGAATAGAGGGTCAATTCTTTGGCTGGCTATGTTGATGGGAAATATCAGATCGAATGGGAAATTGCTTAAAAAATGAGTTTTTATTGTATAATGCTCAAATTACAACCGAAGACCATCTCCACCGAAATTCTGTCGTCATGTCATTTTTGAGAAAGGTGTATATAAAGAGCTTCCAATCAAAATCAGTGCTATCAGCAAGTGTTTTAATGCTTTGTATTTCAACATCGGCGATCTGCGCACCTTCAGGCTATGAGAAAGTATGGGAAGATACTTTTAGCGGTGGTTCCCTGGACACTACCAACTGGACTATCGGATTGCGAGATCCGGGAACAGGCCATTTGGTGCCCGGTGCCCACGGCAGGTATTATCATAATACCAGCTACGCCGGTTATATTACCGAAGAGGATGTTTGGGTAGAGGGTGGATCATTATACCTGCAAAATCAGCAAAGAAGTTATGTAGGTACCGATCCAGTGGGGACATATGATTATACAAGCGGATTTATCATGTCAATGCATAAAGTGCATTTCAATAAGGGATATCTGGAATGCCGAGCAAAGTTCCCATCAGGCGATAAAGTATGGCCGGCGTATTGGCTTATAGCTGAAGATCTTATCTGGGGGCCGGAATGGGACGTGTTTGAATATTTCGGTTACAGACCTGATCGCGGCTATGATGTAATGCTGATGAATCTTGCTTATGGTTCTTGGCCACATATTTACTGGTTGGGCGATACTATCTATAACTACGATACTATCTATGATTGTGAAACCTGGCATATCTATGGTTTCGAATGGACGGCAGATTATGCGAAATTTTTCATAGACGGTGTCAAAGTTTATCAGATGAACAATACTATCGGGAGTAACTGGCCGGATGAAGAGATGTATATTGTATTGAATAACGGAGTCAGGACCGATTCGCCTGACACTAATACGACCTGGCCGAATTATATGATAGTTGATTATATCGAACTTTATCAGATTGAAATCGAATGCGGCGATGGAACCTGCGATTCCGGTGAAGATCAGTGTAACTGTCCCGATGATTGTGGTACACCTCCATCTACCGAGACCAGTTGTGCCGATGGCATCGACAATGACTGCGACACCTATACAGACTGTGATGACAGCGACTGTGATGGTATTTTCCCCTGTGACAGTCTTGTTGATAATTACAGCTTTGAGTTACCACCCGGCGGCAAACAAATTGGTGTCGTGCCGAATTACTGGAGTGTTGTCAGCGCTGATTACGGAATCGAGGGCTTCGGCTACGATGGAAGCCAGTGTGCCTTTCTTGGCGGCTGGGACAGCATTTATTACCAGCTTACAGATCATACGATAGCCCAGGGAGATGATATCGAGATTAGCTACTATGGATGCCGAACGTGGACATTTGCCGGCCGGACGGCTACATTCACCGGCAATCTGTATTACGATGACAACGGCTCGAGGGTCACTCTGGCATCGGCTCCGGGCAGCGCGAGCACGAACGGCGATTGGGTTAGGTATACAACATCGGTATATATCACACCCGGCCATGTCTCTATCGGCAAAACACTCGGTGTCGAATTGGTCCATACAACCGCTGCAAGCGATACGTGGGCTGGTTTTGACTTTGTAGAGGTTGTTGTTACTGGTGACGGTGATTTGAATCTTGACGGCAGAGTGGATAATTCCGATGTTGCTGAATTGGCACAAGGCTGGCAAACCTCATATGATATGAATACATTGCTTGATGTAGCAGATGCATGGCTGGAAGGTGCAGGCGAGGCTATGAATATCGAATTGAATCTCAACAACACATGGATGTATCAGAACCTGCCCACAGTAACCTCTTCCAATTTATCAGCTCACCTCTCAATCATTGAAGACCAATACAACAACACCAGCTACACCTGCGATTGGGAAATTATTTTACCTGACGATGTTACCCTTCCACCGGCAATTATTGATGGTGGCACCGCCAACGACCTGTTCTGCAAACTTGCTGCGCCCCCGTGCGATGACTCTAACGGACTGTCGGATTCAGGCCAGCCGTTTACGGTAAAGGTAACCGTTACCGGTGACAATTTCGACAATTCTGGAACATCCGAGGTACAGTTCGGCATAGCTCTTTTAGGCGATGTCAATAATGATACTTACGTTAATGTTGACGACCGAGGGATTATAAACGATTTTTGGCAGACGGGTTCTGCGGGAGATTTCACCTTAAGAGACTGCAACATCAACTGCGATGGTTACGTCAACGTGGCCGACCGCGGCATAGTAAACGCAATATGGCAGGGCGAACTCGGCCAAAACTCCGTAAGCAATCCATGCCTACCAAGAAACGATATGGTTCTTATTCCCGGCGGTGAGTTTGAAATGGGCGACCATTTTGCTGAAGGGGGGTCAAATGAACTGCCCCTCCATATGGTATTGCTTGATACGTTTTTTATGAGCAAATTCGAGATAACCAACTCCCAGTACTGTGATTATCTCAATTCAGCGTTGGACAGCGGATCAATTTACCTTTCCAGTGATGTGGTGTACGGCACCGGGAACAATCAAGGCTATTGCGATACATCGGCAAGCAGTTCTTACAGTCAAATCGTTTACAGCGGCGGTGTTTTCATTGTTGGTACTAAGGGCAGCCGCGATATGTCAAATGACCCTATAGTTCAGGCAAGTTGGTATGGAGCAGTCGCCTACTGCAACTGGAGAAGTAGTGAGGAAGGCTACCAAGCGTGCCACAACCTTTCAACCTGGGAATGTGATTTTTCAAAACATGGCTACCGTCTTCCAACCGAGGCAGAATGGGAATATGCCGCCCGCGGCGGTGAGCACAGTCCCTATTACCGCTTTCCGTGGGGTGATACCATAAATCATGACTATGCAAACTATGCAGCGAACAGTAGTGCTTATTCCTATGACACGAGTCCATATACGACAGACACCTATCATCCTGACTGGAATGACGGGATTGAGCCATATACCTCTGTAGTCGGAAGTTTCTCTGCCAATGGCTACGGACTCTATGATATGGTGGGTAATGTTTATGAATGGTGCAATGACTGGTACGATTCAAATTATTATAATGTAAGCCCCTACGATAACCCAGAGGGTCCTGCCAGCGGCACGTTTCGTGTTCCCCGCGGCGGCCGTTGGCACTACGATGCGATCGGCTGCCGGGTGGCGCGCCGCGGATACGGCAACCCGGACGTTCGAGGCGCCGGCGTCGGATTTCGCATTGTCCTGGACTTAAATTAACACTTTGTAGCTGAGGAACAGACGGCTTGGGCGTCCCGATCTTGTCGGGATTGAGAAGAAAACGGTGAAGCCTAAAGGTAGAAGGACAACAGCCCTTCGACTCCGCCCTGTACCATCTGGTACGGTGCTTCGCTCAGGACAGGGAGGACTGAAGACAGAAGGCGGAGGGCAGAGGAAAGAGAAGAATATCGAATAACTCCACAGCCTTAGGGGCTCCGCCGTAAGGCGTCCCCAAGCGGACTTACGGAGGACGCCGCCGTAAGGCGTCCCTCACGGGACTTACGGAGGACGCCTAACGGCGGAACACCGCATTTCGAATGAAGAAGTGGTCACGTATCACAAACCGTTAGTTGTTTTCAGGGTTTTGCAGGATGGCTGTAATTTTTTCTACGCCTGCAGAATCTCGATGTTGTCTAAACTGCCTAACAGGCCGTTAGCGAGTGTAAGGTACTGAATCTTTCTTGGATTGTGGCCCAACAGCTCGCTGCCTACAGCATCGACTGCGACCGGGTCGAAACCTGCAAGTATCAGACCTAAATTGATGTGTTTGCCGGACAGATGCGTTCCTGACAGCGCAACTGAGGCATCGACCACGCACAGGCCGGGCTTTTTATAAAGGCAGACATCCACGACTGACTTGTGAGTGGAGGGCAAGTGCAATTTTGATTTGTTCCAGGAGCCGCGATAAAAAGGGGCAGGCGCTATGCCGAACATGTTCTTCATAGCGACAGTGGTTACCGTGAAGCTGTGGTCCTTGAGGACGGGCAGCGAAATAATAAAGGCGTCTTTGACAATTTCGGGGACATAAAGCTGCTTCAACTGGAGGCAGTCCTGCCTCTTAAGAATCACGGCTTTTTCTTCATTAAAGTCAATCAGCCTGATGTGATATTTGTCGGCCAGAGCGGTATAACCGTTGGCCTTAAACGTATCGCTGGTTACACCGCTGCCGCAGCCTTCGGCGATGGCAATATCGGCTTTGCTGTGTGAGCTGCAATATTTATAAACCGCCTCGGCGGCTTTTACATTGGTGGTTACAGGCGGGGAGTCGGCATTAGTGAGGTTCGGCTTGATGATGACCAGGCCCGTCTGGGGCAATTTGCCGGCCGCTTCTATCAAATCAAGCGCTTTTGCAACGCTCGCTTCATAGTCGGTAAATTCGACCTTGGCTACTACACTCATCAGATATCGTGCCTTTTTGCCCGGAACGTCGTCTATGTAGTCAAGGATTAATATTAATAATAAACTGGCCCTGATGATAATCGAGCAAACTGGGGGGCTTAGCGCCCTCGATCTTGACCTTTAAACCCTGCTTGAACCTGGCAGGACCCATCTGTTTGCCACTGATTAGCCCTCCCATGGTACCGGCCTCATCTCCTGACGACTTAGGCAGCTTCGAGGGCTTTCCTGCAGGCAGGGGAAACTGGCCCGTCGTCTTCTTATAACATTCTAAACATACCTGCCGAGGGACCGGGCCGGGCAGAAAAGCTGCGGCAAGATTGTTACAATCAGGAAGGGAACATTTGCACTTTACCTTCGTTTTCGATTGGTTTTGCATTGAGCCAATATCCGGATATGGAACGGGTATGGGCCCCGGCGCCGATGGAATCTTACATACGTCTGGAAAACTAAAAGAACTCAATGGTTTACTTGGGGGGAACATTCTGAAACTCCTTACAAATGGTTATGGATTCGACGAGATACAGCGTTGTAACGTAGAATAGGCCGATATTTCTTAGATAAACAGTCACAAAACATAATGCACACCTTTCAGTATCAATATACTACCTAAAACGGTTCATAATGTCAATGATATTTATCTGTAACCTTCAACTCGGCTTAGGATATCAGATGCGAAAATAAAAATGCGAAGCGTAAAGTTGTGCAGAGCTGCGCGAGATTGCCATGGCCTGCGTTGCAGGCCTCACAATGACGAAATTTACTCGACAGTTACGCTTTTTGCGAGGTTCCTCGGCTTGTCAACATCGTGGCCTCTCAGTACGGCGGCATGGTAGGCCAGCAGCTGCAGGGGTATCACGGTGAGCATGGGCTGGAGCAGCTCGGCAACATCGGGGATTGTGATAAGATGGTCGGCGTATTGGGCGATGTGGTCGTCGCCTTCGGTTGCTACGATAATTGTTTTACCGCCGCGGGCGCGGACTTCCTCGATGTTGCCGATGATTTTTTCATACTGCGAAGATTTCGTGGCGATAAACACAGCAGGCATCTTGTCGGTGATAAGAGCGATTGGGCCGTGCTTCATCTCTGCGGCAGGCAGGCCTTCGGCGTGGATATAACTGATTTCTTTCAGCTTAAGCGCACCTTCAAGCGCAACGGGATAGTTGACGCCTCTGCCTAAGAACAGCCAGTTTTCCTTATCGATGTTTGCCTTGGCGATTTGTTTTATGTAATCGGACCGGGCAAGTATCTTTTCGATTTTTTCAGGGACAGCCTCAAGTTTTCCAAGCAGGCTTGCGGCGGAATCGTTACTTAGGTGTCTCCTTCGACCCAATTCGATTGCCAGCATCGTCAACACGGCTACTTGTGCGGTGAAGGCCTTTGTACTGGCGACGCCGATTTCAGGCCCGGCTCTCAGATATATACCCGCGTCGGTGGTTCTGGCTATGGTTGAGCCGACAACGTTTACTATACCGAGCACGAAGGCGCCTCGCTGCTTTGCCTGCTCGACGGCGGCGAGTGTGTCGGCGGTTTCGCCGGACTGGCTGATGGCGATAACTATCGTGCCGTCGTCAATGATGGGATTACGATATCGAAATTCGCTGGCGTATTCGACCTCGGCGGGTATTCGGGCTAATTGCTCGAAGAGGAACTCGCCGACCAGGGCCGCGTGCCAGGCGGTCCCACAGGCCGTGAGGATGATTCGCTTAGTGCGGGTAAGTTCGCGCAGATGCGATTGTACGCCGCCGAGTACGACCCTAACGTTCTTTACATCGACTCTTCCGCCAAGACAGGTTGACAGGGCAGTGGGCTGTTCGGCGATTTCCTTTTGCATGTAATGGTCAAAGCCGGCCAGTTCTATCTGCTCTAAAGAAAATTCGATTTTCTCAAGCTCTTTAGTCACGGCGACATTGTCAATGGTTTTGGTGCGGAAGTTCCGGCCCGTAACGGTAACCATTTCATTGTCGGCCAGATAAATCGCCTGCGTGGTGTGCTCAACGATGGCCGCGACGTCGGAAGCGATGATGTATTCGTTTTCGCCGACACCGAGAATCAGCGGGCTGCCCTTTTTGGCTCCTATCAGCATGTCGGGACAGTCGGAACACATAATTGCCAGACCGTATGTACCGTAAAGCTCGTTAAGTGCCTGCTGTACCGCCCATTCGAATCTATTTTGTCCGTCGGGGCCCTTGCCGTTTTCATAAAAATAGCCGATGAGGCCGGCGATTATCTCGGTGTCGGTATCAGTAATAAAAGCGCAGCCTTTCTCGATGAGCCATTTTTTCAGGGTAGCATAGTTTTCAATAATGCCATTGTGCACAACTGTAATCTTGCCGGTGTAGTCGATGTGAGGATGGGCGTTTTTGGTATTTGGCCGGCCGTGGGTTGCCCATCGGGTATGGCCGATTCCTAAGCCCGTTTCCGGCACCTGTGAAGGCAGGATTTCTTCGAGGGCGGTAATTCTCCCGGCGGTTTTGTTAATTATAAAGGTATCGCCGGCAAGCAAAGCGACGCCCGCCGAGTCGTAGCCGCGATATTCGAGGCGTTTGAGACCCTCTATCAGTATTGGTTGAGCGGCTTTATGACCGAGATACGCGACTATGCCACACATATTTGTTTCCTTTGTTTGAAGAAGGTATTCTAAACAGTGTTTTATTGATAATTGAATAATAAAATAAACATTTTACCGAAAATCCTAAATCCTAATATCGAAATTCTAAACAATATCAAATTACCAAATTACAAATGCTCAAAACAGCACTCTTTGACCAGAAAGAGCTGTTTTGGACATTAGAGCATTTGAATTTTGAATTTGTTTAGGATTTAGGATTTAGAACTTAGGATTTCATCGTCAGTGTTTATTTATTTTTCCAAAGAGCAATAATAAGACTGTCTTTCTATTTATCGTCCGAAGTCAGGCTAAAATAAAGCAAGAAACGCTAATACAAGGTATTATAACCAACATTTGGCATAAATAATAGTATTCCTTGCCTGTCCCGCTCGACGAGCGCTGGCTTTGAAATTGGGTTTGATTGGGTTTTATGGGGTTAGAAATTGGGTTAAATTGGGTTAAATTGGGTTTGTTTTTTCCGCGTCTGCGAAGTCGTTTATTTTCATAATCGGTTGTTGATGCTTTAGTTACGTTCATTTTTGGCCTTTTTTGTAATTGGCTTTTAATTGGGTTAAATTGGGTTAAATTGGGTTTGATTGGGTTTGCTTTGCGCTTCGCGAGTCGCTAGTCGCTGGTCGTTAGTCGTTAGTAATAAAGAACTTGTCCTACATGATGAAATGTTAAGATTGGGTTTGAATTGCATAATAAGTTTTGTTTTTAGCGGTTCTTTTTTCCGATTACGGTGTTGTTCTTGCCTGACCGCACGTACTCGATGTACCTCGGTACGCCTCCGTGCGGCGGCAGGCAAACGCCTTGTACTCGAAAAAAACTCCGCGCTAAAATGGAATTTTAGTATTTGAATTTTATCTCCTGCTCCCATGCTCCCCTGTTCTAGTTACTCGCGGCTGGGCCGCCCTCTGTCGCCCCTTGCACTACGAGAGTACAGGGTTAGTATTATACCAAATTACAAACAAAAGTCAAGAAAAAAATGAAGAAAAAGTTACAAAGTTGCAAAGGTACAAAGTTGCAAAGGTTCAAAGTTGCCACGGCGAGGCAGGAGCGATTCAACGGGAAAAAGTACCCCCGCACTAACCGTGTAAGTGCGGGGCAGGCAGGACACCTTTAATTCACCTCGGGGTATTCGGTCAGTGCACTTGAGATCAGTGACATATAGTGCCTAATGCATTTAATAGTCATAACAGTAGCGATGCCTAAAAGGAATATGGAAACTGTAGCATAGCTGGCTAAGATGGAGCTCAGGGGTAAAAGAACAAGCGATAGTATTATAGTAAGTGCCGTCCACCTTGCTATGAGCTTCAACTGAAACACCACATTGCCCTTTGTCTCAAGCGACCTTTTTAGCGATTCTCTATGGTTCTTGAAACGCACCTTGTCGATCACACCCTCCCAGAGCACCGTCTCGCCAAGCCATTTCTTAGATAATGAATCATCTTCGATAGCCTTCAAAAAAGCTTCCCATTTTTCTTCTTGGAGACTTGTCTTCACTGTTCTGTTTAGGATTCTACTATCCAAATTGTCATGCACCCCCGTAGCAGACGCCCTTATCACCTGATTAAGGTTTTGCAAGCGAAACAAAACGAAAGCGCCTATGATTCCAAAGGCCCCAGCCAATGTTTGTGCTATCGTAGAATATGTGTAATACAGTGTGGTGACGTCAATAGATAACGCGCTTGTTACCGTAGGTAAAGAATTAGCGTCCATTTTTTCATCCGTTCTTATTTTAAATTTTCACAAAACCACCGGCATGACTATTTGCCATTGTCTACATGTGTCTTGTTGTGCGGTTCTGTCGGTCTTTTCTTGCTTGCCTTTTTTTGAATAGTTTCGGGACTATTTCCATCCCCAGTTCTGCAACTAAACAGACCAAGAAAAGCGAACCGAATGCAATCAGTAGATCCTTAAGCATCTTCTTCTTCGTCTCCGCCAATTGTTGGAGGTTTCACGACCGGCCAATAAACGAGGAAGACAGCAACGGCAGGCATAAGTATTGATATGGCAGATAGGAAAATACCTTCCACAATACCATTATCGAAAACCTTAATATCCTGAATGAAGATTAGGTAGAGCAGAAATGCTGGTCCTGCTCCTAGCCACTTGAGAGTTGCGGATTTCTTTTTGGTCCAATTTATGCTCATGCCGCTATCCTTTCCATTTGGCTTGCAGTACCACCATCACCGTATTACTCAGCCCTACTGGTATATTCAGCACACTTTATCTGGCTATGATGAAAACTTCTCTTCCAAGATACTGACGTATTTCAAGAAATGGATATTTGTTTTCCATTCCATTCCCCTGTACTCACCTTGTGTCATAATTATTGGATTCTTGAACCTATCTACAGTAGCTTTCCCGTCTATCCTGGATTCCCCGTATCCATTCCTGTCGTTGTCTAAGGGATGTCTATTTGACCACTCAAGTTTAATTTCGACACTGTTCGCGTGAATTATCTTATTGCATGCTTCTCGAAAATTGAGATCGCTTTCATTACCATTATCTATTAGCGTTCCTACCATCTGTTTTGCCCCAAACTCATCGCCCATATCAAGACTAACTCTGGCGAGGGCGGCAAGCTCAATGAGTTCTTTGGCAAATATATCATCAAATCTCTGAGCGAAATGTATAAAGGTACACCAATATTCCTGTATGGGGTGAGACAAATCATCAAGGTCATATTTGCTGAGCAATGTTGCAGTAAGCTTCCAGCATTGATCCGTTATGACCTCGCTAAGGATGGTGGATGTGATCATATATCCCTTGTTTTGCCTAATTTCTGATTATATTGCTCCGCACAATAAGTTGCTTTTTCACAGAACCACCGTTACCGTGTTGTTCAATTCCACTATAACATTAACCCTCAAAGCCACAAAACTATACACTTATATCGACATTTTTTGTGTGCGATAATTAGTGAAAATCTGCCTATTTTTCAGAAATTTTTCTGGGGGTTTAATTGAATATCCGCAAACCAAACAATATTCACCATGAAGGACACGACCTGCTGCGACGGGCGCAGCACGGCGAGAGTTCAAAAAGTTAAAAACAACTAATCCAATACTTCTTCGTGTTCTTCATGCACTTCGTGGTGAATAAACCTTTATTGTCATAGAATAAACCGCCTTTATGGAAAAGGGTTATTCTGACAAATTTTATTTCGTTTGCACAACTTCATCTGCCAAATCCGGGATTATACCCTTAAGGGTAAAAAATTCCCGCGAGTGGGATTGTAAGGGGTTGTTCTAAAGGTTCTTACCCGCGAGCAAACGGGAAAATTCAACTGGGAGCACTATAAATCACTTGTTTTTTGACCATCGAGATGATACTTTGGAAGGGTCAGTGGTTTATAAATATATGTTGATTTGAGGAAACAAAAAATGTTTTGTTTTAAGCCTCTAACGGGGTAAATGGGAAATGTCAGTCAAAAGGAGTTTTTTGATGCAGAATTCAAGACAGAGCATATCAAAGCAAATAAACGAGTTAGGACCATCGGCCAAAACTCCCGGTACATTTGGCATCTTAGACAGTGGAGATCCAAATGCAACTGCCGGCATTGGTGACACGCCCGGCACACTCGGGAATCTTGATCATGGTGATATAACCATATGTAAGCGGAGCGAAGGAGCACTTAAGATTTTCAGTTTCGATCGCGTTCATAAATTAGTGACGATTGAGTTCAACAAAATTGCATCCGTTCTGGAAATATGGTTGTACCTTTTTGAGCCTAAGGCAAGTGTTCGAAGACGCTGGAAAAAGTTTTATGATTCGCCAAACGCTCCCCGCACAATTGCTCCCTACTGGAGTACCCTTAAAAAAAGGGGAAAAAGTGCATATGAGGATCTGGACGAGATCTTCGATGCGATGCAGAGCCGTAAAAGCGTTATCAGCAAGCACAGCTACATTGAGTTCCCTGAGAAATTGTACACATCCAAGGTATTAGCAAGGATACGCCCTGATCTGCTTAAAAAACATCCTGAGCTCAAGTTTAAGATACCCCAAACAGAGCTGGAACTGATGAGAATAAGCATGAACATGCCTGAGAAAAACAAAAAGTTACTTGAAGAACTAAAGAAAAGACACCCCGAGCTATATTCTATCGACAATGATCATATTAAGGCGATAGAAAGACACATTTCTTCTCACAAACGAAGGTCTGATGTGCTTGTCCCGGATGTCAGAGAGTGGGCCGACGCTCCGGACAAGAATGTTTGGTTCACTCACCACCTAAAGAACGTACTGATCAACCTGCCGGCCGGCACAGTGATGGGGAACATGACATTTATCTACTCGACGGGTCCAACTCCGAATAGCACAGTTATGTGGAAAAAACACCGCTTCTTCGAGACCAACAGTCCGGCTCTAATGAGGGGACCATGGAAAAGTTTCCATGATGTTCTTGCTAATTTGCTTTTCGATAACACATTTCGTGGAAAGATGCAGGATGAGTTGCAGAAAAGAATCTTAACGCTGATAGAGCAACAAAAGGGGAAGAAAAGTAAGAAGTAAGTCGGGAATATTGGCCGGGTGGTTAAATTGGTTTTATACCATAACCTTTGTAATCTCTGCTATGTCGTTTGTGCTTTTAATAGATTTCTTCACTTCGGTTGGAATGACCCTGCACTCACGCTTGGGGCTCTGTGGACTCAAACAGACGCTTTCTGGATTAAATTCCTTGTTTTTTGACCATCGAAATGATACTTTGGAAAAGTCAATAGTTTGCAGAAGTGATGGTTATACCCTTAAGGGTAGAAAATTCGGCGTGTGTGAATTGTAAGGGGTTGTTATACCCTTAAGGGTAAAAAAATCCCGCGAGCAAACCCTTCGACTTTGCACCTTGGGCACAAGCTCAGGACAAACGGGAAAATTTAACTGGGAGCACTATAAAACATGATAAACCGTGCAATGATGTACCATAGGCTTTCGATCCTGCTTGGTGCAGGCGTGCCGGTACTGCAGGCGCTTCGCAATGCCGCCAAAAGCTCAAAGGGCAAAGCCAAAAAAGCTTTGTTAGCCGTGGCAGATTCCGTCTCGGCGGGCAGCGGTCTTGCTGTGGCGATAAGCAGACATCCAAAGGTATTTTTGTCATTGGATGTGATTTTGATTGAAGCGGGCGAGGAATCGGGCAACCTGACAAAGGTGCTTCAGTTTCTGTCCAAGTGGTACGACTTCCGCAACCGCCTGAGACGGATTATCGTCTCGGGAATGGTCCTGCCGATTTTTCTTATCCATTTCGCCGCTGTGGTCGGTCCGGCTCCGGGCTTTGTGCTGCACCGGTACGGCTTGACACAGTATTATCTGCAGAGTGCCGTAATCTTGTCACTTTGGTACGTGCCGACGATAATCGTTCTCGGGATTTTGCACCTGACGCCGAAGACAGGTCCGCTTCGACGGCTGCTGGATGGTTTTGCGCTGCGAGTACCACTTCTTGGGCGGGCCATTAAGAATCTGGCACTGAGCAGGTTCTGCAGGGCATTCGGCATGTTGTACAAAGCGGGGGTGCCGATAATTCAAAGTGTCGAAATTGCCGGCGGGACAACAGGTAACGTTGTAATCACGGGTATGGTCAAAGGTGGGGCCGATAGTGGACGAGCCGGCCAGCTGATTTCCACCGGGTTTTCCAATAAATTGCCGCATGATCTTCTGAGTATCTGGCAAGTCGGCGAGGACACCGGCAAGCTGGACGAAGCTGTTGAGTGTCTGGCGGATGAATTCGCTGAAATTGCGGAGCTGTTGTTTGTCGAATTGGCGAAATGGCTGCCCCGGCTGGTTTATTTCGCTATATGTGCAATAATGGCGGTGCAAATCATCAAGGGCTGGCGTGCCATCTATAGTATTGAAAGGTTCCGTTAAAGGTCTTTGCTTCCGTAAGTTTTAGTATCGGGTATGCAAATAGAATTGCCGCGGAGACACTAATTTGAAGCGGTATTTATTCAGAAAAAGGCAGCGGCTGGTGACAAACGAGCAGTTCAGGGCCGTTTTAGCGCGTAAGTGCAGTGTAAGGAATGACTTATTCAGGCTTTACATGGCTAAGAATACCTGTGGTCGGCCCAGATTAGGGGTGTCTGCGGGCAGAAGTTGCGGCAGTAGCGTGGCGCGAAATCGGCTAAAACGCTTGGCGAGGGAGGTTTTTCGGCATCAGCAGCACGATATTGGGACAAGTTTTGACTATTTATTAATATTCTCACGGAAAATGTCGAAAAAATCTAAGTTGGGCAGGCACCCGGGCGCAAGCGGGGTAACTTTTAAGGAACTCACCAAAGCGCTCCTGGAGTCGGCAGCCCGCGCAGCCGGCCAACTGGACGGTTAGTAAGCTCATCTTGGGGATATTGCGGTGCGATTAGCTTGGCTGTGCAAAACAAATTCGCCGATTGACGGTTGACTGAGAACAAGTTTGGGTAAAAAAGAAAAATTAATGCAGATAGGGGAAACTGCAAAAGAGGCTGGAATTTCCCGCCAGTCTCTGCAATACTATCTGATGTTAGGACTTATGGAGGCCACGGAGACGACGCCGACGGGTCGGCGACTCTTTGATGGAAAGGCTGTTGAAAGAATTAAGTTAATAAAGAAACTTAACAAGAGCGGCTATCCGCTTCGTGCCATCAGGGATTTGTTCTTACAAGGGCGGCCTGATTCTAAGGAGTCTGTTTGATGACTGACTATAACACATTGCAAAAAAGGCGTAACATGGTTGTGGGCGGCTTTGTGATTATCGCCCTCCTCGCTTTTATTTACATGATTTATAAATTCAAGGAATTGCCCATTGTAGTGAGCCGATGGCGTTCCTTTCAGATAATGGTCAACTTTCCAAATGCCCGCGGAGCCCAGGAAAACACGCCCGTAGAATACTGCGGACGTCCGATTGGTCGAGTAACCAATGTGTCTCCGCCTTTTCTCTATAGAGATGAGCGGGGCCGGGCATATCACCAGGTAAAGGTCACTATTGCAATCAAGAAAGATTATACCAATATAATACCCTCGAACGTTGATATAAAACTTATGAGGAGGGGTTTGGGCAGCAGCTACATCGAATTTCAGCGGGACCCGAATGAGCCTCCGGAACCTCTGGACCCTGAGCGTCCCGAAACCGCATTTCTTGTTGATGAAATGGTGCTGCAAGGCAGCACGGGCATGACCAGCGAATTCTTACCCCCGGAATTTCAGAACGAAGTCAAGACATTAGTGGGTTCGATTAACACACTTGCCAACAACGTCAATAAGATTATCGGCGACCGAGAAAACCAGGCCAATTTCAAACAGACTCTGGCCAACATAACCGCCCTGACCGAACGGGCAACCGCCATGACCGAACAGGCACGCAAAATGCTCAAGTCAGCGGAGGAGTTTTCCGATGCGGGAACGGAAGCAGTTCAAAATACCTCTGAGCAGTTAGATGGTACACTTATTGAATTGCGTGAGATTTTATCCAAGGTCAACAGCGGCGATGGCACCGCCGCGAGGTTGCTAAACGACGGACGACTCTACGAAAATCTTCTCGACACCGTTGAGGAGTTGAAGATGACCTCGGAACAATTGAAAATTTTCACTACCGATGTGAATGAAAAGGGACGGATACCGATAAAGCCGATGATCTGGTAGAGCCCGGGTTCCGGAGATATTTGCAGGTCCTTTGCGAATTTACGTGCCGAAATAAATTTGAAAACGCCCCGATGAGTCTCCTATAATTCTTCTTGAGAGATTTTCGCGGGCGTAGCTCAGCGGTAGAATGTCAGCTTCCCAAAATCGGTTTCTGGAAAATAGTGCCCATAACTTGTTTAATTTCAACAACTTACATCTCTTAATCTTGCCTGTTTCAACATTTCAACAAGAAGTCAAGAAAAAGTAGACACAGAAACAAGATGAAGACAAAATGGAGTGCAAATGTAATTGGTGCTGGGGAGACGCTGGAGAAGGTCGATGGTAAGCGGGATGTGAGGAGCTTAATGCACAATTTGACACATTGCCATGGGGTAGAACAGAATCATTGATCCTGTATAGCGAAACTGGCTCCATTATCTTCAGATGCTATACAGGCTCCTTGTATCCCGTCAGCAGGAGTGGCACAGGTTAAGGCTTTTGGTTAATGTTACCCCTGATGATGTTTACTTCGGCAGGCGTGATGCTATCTTACAAAGACGAGCAATGTTGAAAGAAAAACTATTCTTGAAAGAAAGGCGTGTAATAGTAAAATAATGGAAACCGGAATTGAAATAGACTTCTAACGGATAGCTAAAAAAGTTTCATTTTTGTTTGCGACATAAAGTTTATTAAACCCGGATTTCCCAAATAGATCCGTGTAAAAAAGTAATAATTTGATAGTATAGAGCTTGTGGCTGTTTTTCAAGCCATTTTTACTTTTAGATTTGGAGAACCCAATGGGTGAAAGCAAAAAGGATGCTCTGAGAGTCAAATTTGACCGAAAATTGAAGCTCGAATTTCACGGAGTGAAAGTCACCAGCGACGCAGGTTTATTGGCATACAGAGAGATTGATGATGTGTTTGGATTGACGGATATGGCTGCTTGTAAACTGTCAGACAATCGAACAGGAAAGAATACACAGCATAGTATCACCGCTTTGTTACGTCAGTCGGTTTATAGTCGTTTAGCAGGTTATGAAGATACCAACGATGTCGAACGACTGTCTGTTGATCCCGCCATGCGTCATATTGTCGGTGAAAGGGCAAAAGATAAAATAGCCGCCTCTGTTAGCCTGATGGGACGATTTGAAACCGAGATTCTCACGCAATCCCAAAACCTAAAAGCTCTCATGAACCAGCCGGGTCAATGGGTAGAAGAAGTTCACAAGCACAAACCCATCAAAGAGATCATTTTGGACATCGACAGTTCTGACAGCCCAACGTTTGGAAGACAAGAAGGCTCTGCCTACAATGGTCATTTCGGCTATACCTGTTACCATCCTCTGTTTGTATTCAACCAATTCGGCGATATTGAACGAGTGTTGCTCCGAAACGGCAATGTCTATAGTTCCGATGACTGGCAAAGTGTTCTCGACCCTGTGGTCGAGCGTTATCGAGACGAAACCATCATCCGGTATTTTCGTGGTGATGCGGCATTTGCCGACCCCAACATTTACTGCTTTCTTGAAACCGAAGATTATTTTTATGCAATACGGTTGAAGGGCAACAATATACTCTACAAGTATATTGACCATCTGTTGACCCGTCCTGTAGGTCGTCCACCCAAGAAGCCGATTATTCAGTATCACAGTTTCCAGTACAAAGCAGCCAGTTGGATCAAGCCCAGAAGGGTCATAGCGAAAGTCGAATGGCATGCAGACGAACTGTTCCCACGTATCGGTTTTATCGTGACCAATCTCCGTTGGAAATCCAGCAATGTGGTGAAGTTTTACAATAAGCGTGGTACGGCAGAGCAGTGGATCAAAGAAGGTAAATATGCATTGAAATGGACACGGCTTTCCTGTCATGATTTCGATGATAATCAGGTTCGGCTCCA
>JGI10211J34971_10000795_pt1 | contig 26331 bp, 26 predicted proteins | sample Etolagsediment_FD_34971 | JGI IMG/M metagenome (IMG submission 34971)
AAAGGTCATCTAAACACAGACAAAAGGTCCACTAAACACAGACAAGGAAAAACAAAAAGGTCATCTAAACACAGACAAAAGGTCCACTAAACACAGACAAGAAAGAACTGTTTTTTACCTCTACACTCAGACGGGACAGCTTAAAATACGTAAGCATAATTACGCTATAACACTACTATTTGCATTTGGGGAAGTGCCCATGCTTAAGAAATGTGCAGCGATTATACTTATTATATCAATATGTTATAAAGTGCGCTCTAGTATTTTCAATAGGTTATCCCTGATTAAATGTTGTGCAAATGTCAAAAATTTCCCTTGACAAAGTTTCGAAAATAGTGTACAATACGAAGTATTGTACGTATACAAAGGAAACCAAAATCCTTACGCGAGCATACGTGGCGATATGCGAGTGCAGTGAACGAAGTGAACAGAGGAAGTAATAACTTGTTTATTACTTGTGAGTGAGAACGAGTGGATAAGGGTATGCTGGTTGACTGGAAATAACTGTGAGATAACAGTGTTAACGAACAGGCAAAGATATATATAAACGACTATGGAGGTTATATATGGAACAATTAATAGAAGTTAGTAAATACTTCGTATCTATGCTTATCGGCGGTTGCCTGTGGTGCATAGTTAACACATGGTTAACTCAACACAGAGACACGGCGACATGGAAGGCTGATCTAGAGAAGTTAGCTAAAAAGTCAAAACAGAGGAGTTCTGAAAAGGGCACAGGCATCGAGAATAGTCCTGTTATAAAACATTATAATGCTTGGAAAAATACTGCGCTTGACTAACAAATAGACAAACACGTTATATTTCCCTTGACAAATCCATAATAAAATGCTAATATACATAAAGATGACAGATTACCAGGAGGATTAAGAATGGCAAGAATTCAGAAAAAGGCAGTCCGGTGGGATACGCCAACAGATCAGAGTGTGGTAAAACACAGATTGTACATTGTTCCGGAATCAGGTGACCTTGACTATAATAGTCCGCATGCTGACATAGATATGCCGGAAACAGAGTATGGCCTTCCAGGCGACTTCACGTTTGCTGATGAAGGCAACTATAGAATTGGGCTAACAGCGATGGACGATGCTGGCAATGAATCAGATATGGTGGAAATAGTAAGTTTTTTCGACCTTGTTCCCCCTGTAGCTCCTGCCGGTTTATGTATCGTGGACATATAAAAAGTAGGATAGTTTGTTTGCTCGCAAGGTGGACTGGATATTGTAAAAAATATGGAGGAAAATATGTTTAGAAGGACAAAGCATTTCGTACACAGGCCAACTGGAATAGTTATGAAACTCAAAAAAGTTAATCCGAGAAGGTATGAAGGGTATATGTATTCGGATGACGTAGAGTTCGTGTTCGATAACCCGAGAGGTGTTGTAGCAAGTTGGCTTGATTATAAATATGATGAAAAGTGTAAGATAATACTTAACTTGGATGAAAAGAGAGAGACTCTTAAGAGTTTTGGGATATATGATTTATGGTCATAAAAGAAGAAAAAAACAATACAGTTAAACAGTTAACAGATAAAGATAGGGTAGAGAAGTTAATTAGTTCTGGATATCTAGCACTTCTCGCAAAGGCTTACGACAGATGTTATCATCGTGGAGCTTTCGTAAAACACGTGCTTATAACAATGTGCAATTATAAAATAGTTGACGTGAGAGAGGGAGCAAGGAAGGCGATTGAGGTACTAGAGTTCTAGTTGGGTGCTCTACACACAGGACACTCCTTATATGCTGAAATGGGCGGGATTTGACTCGCCCATTTTTATATGGTATAATAATAGTGTGATAGGGTGCATCATACAGTTTTTTGTTCTGTTTTTATATATAGTTATGTTTATAATGGTAGGCGGTGGAGTAGTAAATGCTATCAAATTTTTTAAAAGATGGCTCTGTAGATGGTAGGGCAGCAGTAGTTAACTATGTTGGTCTATTAATGGAGGAGGACTACAAGGGTATGCTACGTCATTGTATTTACTCTATAATTAATGATATAGACAGGATGGAAGAGTGGAATAAGGTTATTGACGGATTAACAGGAAAGGAGGTAGATGAATTACGCAAAAAGCTGATATTTAACTCATCCTATGTGCTTCAAGGCAAATCAGCTATTATATGTGACGTGGAGAATTAACAGGAGTTAATTTGAAGAAATCAGTTCTATTATTTGACCTACACTGTCCCTTTCAGGACAATGGACTGGTAGGTTCTATTCTTAAGTTCATTAAGGCATTAAAATTAAATAAGGGTGACGAGGTGATACTTGGTGGAGATTTTATCGATTTTTATTCGATTAGTAAATTTGATAAATCTAATAACCGTATTGTTGACGGTCTTCAGGACGAACGCAAGGTTGCTGTCGAAGTTCTTAAGAATATCAGGAAGGCTGCTGGAAAAGCACGGATTATATTCATTAAGGGGAATCATGAAGTACGTTTGGAAAAATATTTATCACGTGAGGCAAATGCTCTATCTGGACTACCTGAGCTACAGCTTGGTAATTTTCTATCATTTGATAAATATAATGTTGAGGTAAGAAATTATGTATACAATGTTAATAACAATTTTATTGTTAAGCATGGTACTGCATTTGGTAAGTACCCGTCAAGGTCGGAGCTAGATAAAGAGTTAATAAATGGTGCATCTGGACATGCTCATAGGACAGACATGTCTTACAAGAGGGGATATAACAAAAACATGCGATGGTATTCCTTTGGTCATCTTGCGGATAAAGCCGTTATAGATGAAGTTTGTAAATTTTCAGAAGCATTACGATGGTGCCAGAGCTTTGGGCTATTGGTAGGAGATGACGACAGTTGGGACATCGAGGTTATGCATTGTGACAACAACAAATTCTATTCTAAATATCTTCGTAAATGGTTTGGAGGATAGTTGATGATACCAAGAAGTATAAACATTTTTGGCGAGAAATATAAAGTTATTATGACTGACAATCCAACATATGATGGAGATGATTGCTATGGTGTGTTTCATGCACTCGAAAAAACCATAGAGCTAAAAAAGGGTTTAGACTTTGAAAACCTTATATCTACATTTTTTCATGAATGTTTTCACGCAGTATCATATGAAACAGGCATACAGAGAATAGTTGCAAATGAGGTAGACGAATTATATGCTGACAATTGTTCAAAGATGGTTGCCAAGTATTTGAAGAAGATATTTGAAGATAACCAGAAGAAGAAGGAAAAGAAGAAAAAAGTGAAAAAAAACAACAAGAAACTTGACAAAGCAGAATAAATATGGTATATTATCTATAGTCGGACTCCAGGACCCGCCCTCTGGCCTGGATAAATAAACGGAGGGCAAACCTTAGGATGCGATATGGAAATTAGCAAAAGCAAGAGTTTAATACAAGTAAAAGAAGAGGATTATAAGTTCTTATATAATCCATCTGACCCACTAGCCATAGTTAATATGGTCCCTCTTTCTTTATCTAATGCCATACGTGCGCTTCCAAGACAATTCTTGGAGATGTCCAAAGAAGAGCTTGAACAAGGATTAAGATTGTCAAAGACAGATAGGGCTTTTCGAAAATCATTTTGGAGAGAATACAACAGATCGGCAATGCTTGGCGAAACAGTTAACCTGAGAGATACGTGTAGGGGCGTCTGTTGTTTTTCATATACGAAAGCGTTAAGAAATAATTCCAGAAAAGTAGCATGGCTAATAAAGAGAGACATGGACGACGAGCTAATGATGAGCTTGCTATATGAAAGGAGCATGGAGCGACTTGATGAGATACTGGAATCTGATATAACAAAGGCTAATGGGACGCTAGATCCAAGCAAGGCGAATGTTGTATTGAAAGCTATACAGATGATTGAGAATAGGGTTAAGGGTATGGCTACACAGCGCACAGAGTCAAAGCATTTAAAGGTTAGTATAGAAGAGAGAGCAGATGGGTCAGAAACAAGAGAAGAAACTATCGAAAGAATCAGAGAAAAGCTCGGGAAGCTTGAGCAATCTCAGCAACGAACAGTTGGTACAGCTTGAACAAGAGATAGAGATTAGAGAGGGACTACCTCATCTGTTTGGATGGAAATGGTATCCCTGGCAAAAAGAGTTTTTTGAGTCAACCAACAGAGATAATTTTGTATGTGCTGCTAACCAGATTGGTAAGCAGATCCGATTGTTTGCAGAGCTGCCTACCCCTACAGGATGGAAGAAGAATGGTGATTTAGTTGTTGGGGATACTGTGTATGGTAGAAACGGAAAAGAAGCAACCGTTACAGCATTGTCAAAGATAGAAGATGTAGATGAGTATATAATAACATTTGATGATGGTAGTAGTGTTAGTGCATGTCTGGATCATCAATGGATATGCAAAACATCAAAAGAACGTTTCAGAAAAACATATACAAAAAATAGAGACAGGGATAAACATAAAGGCGAGAAGTACCCTAATCCAACATATAATCAGTGGGTAGTTAGAACAACAAAAGAAATAATATCTGCTGGCCAATACAGTCCTTTACCAAAAAGCAATTATACCAAGTGTAGTATCCCTGTATGTGAGCCAGTAGAGTATCCGGTGAAACAGCTCGTCGTCGACCCATATTTACTAGGTTTATTAATCGGAGATGGAAGTATAACAAGCTCAGTAACATTTTGTACCGGAGATGAAGAGATACGAGACAGTATAGAGCAGTTTAGCTGGAGAAAGAAAGGTAATAAATACCTGGGTGGAGTTAAAGGTATAAGAAGCTCAATAAAAAGATTGGGTCTATTAGGGTCTAGGTCGGACACCAAGTTTATCCCAGATATTTATTTATTGGCGTCTAAAGAGCAGCGATTTGCTTTGCTGCGCGGGTTAATGGACACAGATGGATCTATCTATGGCAAAAACACATTAGAATACTGTACAGTGTCTGAAAAACTAAAAGATAATTTTGTCGAGCTAATAAATTCGCTTGGTGGAATTGTAAACAGTGTAAGCGAAAAGAACCCTTTTTACTACAACAGTGATGGAAAAAAGATATCTGGCAAAAAAGCATATAGTATACGGTTTAAGATGCAAGTAAATCCATTTAAACTAAAACGCAAGTCAGATAAATGGAGAAAAAACATAAGGTATAGGCACGAGAGAATCATAGAAAAGATTGAGAAAAGCAATGGTGGTAAGGTGCCAATGCGTTGCATTGCAGTAGACAACGAGGACCATTCATACTTGGTTGGTAAAGAGTATATAGTTACACATAATAGCACAATACAAATATGCAAGGCTATACATTGGGCTACAGAAACAAGCCTGTGGCCGAAGTTATGGCACAGCAAGCCTACGCAGTTTTGGTATTTCTACCCATCGTTAAAACTTGCGTCAAAGGAATACAAAGAGAAATGGGTAAAAGAAATACTCCCAAGAAACGGTTATGAGAATGATGATAAGTATGGGTGGAAAGCAGACATACGCCAAAAAGATATATATGCTATAAATTTTAATTCTGGCGTAACCATATATTTTAATTCATATTCTCAGAACGAAGCGGACTTACAGGCGGGAACAGTTTATTCTATATTTTGCGATGAGGAGCTTCCAGAGAATTTATGGGGAGAATTACAGGCAAGGCTTCGATCAACAAGGGGGTATTACCATCAAGTCTTTACTGCCACATTGGGACAGGAAATGTGGCGAAGAACTATTGAGGAGCGCGGTAAGCTTGAGTATTTCACTAGTGCATTTAAAAAGCAAGTATCATTATTTGATTGCCAAAAGTATGATGATGAGTCGGATTCTCCATGGACAGATGAGAGGATAAAAGAGGAAATAGCCAGATGCGGTACGCAAAACGAGGTAGACCGCAGGATAATGGGAAAGTTTGTACTTGAGGGTGGTCTGATATACTCGGCATTTGATAGAAGCAAGAATGTAAAAGAGGACCATAAGCTGCCGGGAAACTGGTTAATATACTCTGCCGTTGATATAGGGTCTGGTGGTAAGAATGGACATCCTGCGGCAATAGTTTTTGTTGCTGTATCTCCCGATTTTCAAAAAGGACGTATGTTCAAATGCTGGAGAGGTGACGCTATACAGACAACTGCTGCAGATATACTGTTAAAATATAGGGAAATGAGGGGCGATCTGGTTGTACATCAACAGATATACGACTTTGCCTCAAAAGATTTCGAAGTTATTTCTTCAAGGTTAGGCGAAACATTTTTACCTGCAGAGAAAAACCACGAAATAGGCGAGCATATAGTTAATTCCCTGTTCCAAAACAACATGTTACACATATATGATAGTGACGAGGAGTCAAGGAAGTTAGTTGCTGAGCTTGTTGGGCTACGAAAAGAAACACCCAAAAAGGTTGCCCATGATGATCTATGCGATGCTTTAAGATATTGTGTGTGCGCTGTTCCATGGGATTTTAGTTGTGTTGACACTGGGAAGCTTGAGAAGCAGAAAGAGAATAAGCCAATACGTAATGAGAGAGAAGAATTTATCTTTAAACAGAAGTGTGGGCTTGGGCAGGAACCGCCTGAGGAGCTAAAAGAATTGTTAAGCCTATGGGCACCTGAGGCGTTTGAGTGGGAGGAATATCATAATGAGTACTACTAATTTGACATCAAAGGATATTTGTGCTATAATAGATGCATGTGGTAAATCTGGTGTTTTAGAGTTTAAATATGGCAGATTAAGCTTAAAATTCGCAGGATTTGTGCAGTATGAAGAGACGTTGCCAAATATATGTGCAACTGACATGGATGTGATAAATGATATTTCTGACAGAAAGGATGACATTAACGAGTCACAGGAAAATCTGGAGGAAATGTTGTTAACGGACCCAGAGAAATATGAAGAGCTTGTGTCACGGGGAGAGCTAGAACATGCCGAATCTTAAAATAGGTGATTTAAACAGTCTGTATAATGAGGCGAGTTCCGCTGATAAAAAGCTATTTGCGGAGCAGAGGTCTAATGTTTTACTGGTTACAGGCAATCAGCACGCAAGTGGTACATCCAGGGACCTCAAAAGAATAAGGTTAAGCAGCAAAATACCATATGAACGAAAACTAAGACTAACAAAAAACCATATAGCAAAGATAACAAAGATATACCTGAACAATCTATTAAGTCAGGCTCCGATGGTTGCTATTTTCCCAAACAACGAGAATGAACTTCAGGATCAAAAGGCTGCTGAGCTTAATCAGGCAGTATGGGAATATATAAAGGATAACCATAACTTATCAGAGAAAATAGCAAGGTTAGCGTCTGATTTCATAGAAATAGGTGAAGCTTTTGTAAAGGTAAAATGGGACCCAAACAAGGGTGAGAAAATACCAATTGAAGAGATTATAGACGAGTCTAGCGGCGAAGTGCTTCAACGTATAGAATTACAAACAGGTGATCTTGATTTCGAACCAATATATGGATTTAACTTACTAAGAGATCCTTCTGCTACAGAATTTAGCGATGCGCGCTGGTTATGTTGCAGAAAGATGTTGGACAAGAAAGAAGCTATAAAACGTTTTGGCGATACTGAAGAGAAGCGTCAGTTCATAAACGATTCATACAAGGATACATATGTTGTATTCGGGTCTGATGCTCCAGAGTATGACGAGAAACATAAGAAAATCAACATAAGAGAGTTTTATTTTAGACCATGTGTGACATACCCAGACGGGTATTATTATGTTACTACGACAAAAGGGATACTTGTTGAGGGTAAATTACCTGGTGGATTTTTTCCAATACTACATGCCGGATTCGATAGAATTCCAACAAGTCCTAGATCACAAAGCATTATAAAGGTATTGAGACCATATCAGGCTGAAGTAAATAGATCAGCTAGTAAAATGGCCGAACACTTAACGACAGTTGGCGACGACAAGTTATTGATACAATCTGGAACAAAAATAGCTAAAGGCGATATGCTTCCCGGTATACGCGGAATACAGTATACCGGGCGTCCCCCTGAAATATTAAGTGGTAGGAATGGAGCGCAGTACCTCGATTACATGAATAGTCAGATTGATGAGATGTACAAGGTTTCAGGTGTACAGGAGCATATGGCAGATAAGACTGAGGGCGGTAAGCTTGAAGTGATGGCGATGCTGTACAGGTCAATGCGTGAGAAGCGGGCATTTTCATATTATGCCGAGAAGTTTGAAAGATTTCTGAAGGACATATGCTTCCTTTCACTTGAGCTGTACAAGTTCTATGCCCCTGAACAGATGGTAATACCGGCTATAGGCAGAAGCGAAGCTATAAATATAGAAGAGTTTAAATCAACAGAAAAGCTTAATTACCAGATAAAGGTTGAGGCACGATCTGAAGACGTAGAAACTGTAATGGGGAAACAGTTAACACTTAACCATATATTACAGTATTCTTCAGCGCAGATGAAACCAGAAGACCTTGGCCAGGTAATCAGGAATATGCCGTTTGTAAACAAGGAGGAGATCCTAACCGACCTTACCCTTGATTATGATAATGCAAAAAATGTTATGCTTGCTATGGAGAGGGGCGAGTTTATTCCTGTCGAGAAATATGAGACACATGATTATATGATACGTAAACTGGCTCACAGAATGAGGCAGGCAGAGTTTAAGACGCTTAATCCGCAGATACAGCAAATGTATATGCAGAGGATAAAAGCGCATGAACAGATAATGGCCCAGCAACAGCTTGAAGTACAGCAGGCAAATGCCGGGTTTATACCAACAGGAGGGTATCTGGTTTCTTGTGATTTCTATGCAGAGGTGCCAAACGCAAAGGGAGATGGTGTAAAGACGCAAAGAATAAGAGTCCCGTATGAAGCACTAAACTGGTTATTGCAGAGACTAGAACAACAGGGAATGTCACAGCAGACACTAGATCAACTACACCAGTCGAATCTAGCTGAGGTGGCTAATATAATGAAAGCTGGTCAGGCATCTGTCCAATCACAGATGGCGCCTGTCCAATAGGAGTATTTATGGAAGAAGCTACGTCAGAAAACCTTACTGATAAGTTGAACAAAATTGCTGAAGAGTACCGTTCTACACGGGACTTGTCAGAAGAACCTGATGAAACCAATCAGGAAAATGTTACAGAAGAGCCAGAAGATAACCAAATCTTACCTGGCGAAGTTAGTGATGAGGGTGGCGAAGAAGGCGAACCAGAGCTAGACGAGTACACACCTAATTACGTTGTTAAATCTTACGGCGAAGAGAAAGAGATTGAAGATTGGGCTAAACCATTAATTAATCAAGAGAATGAAACCATGTTTCGTCAACTCTATGAGAAAGCGTATGGTCTCGACAAAACTAAGGAGAGGCTAGAAAAGACAAGAGCAGAGTCAGAAGCAGTGCGTAGTGGGTTAGACAATTTCCAAAAGCTTCTCGAAAGCAAGGATATGGACACTGTATTTAAAACGTTGAAAATATCAGATGATGATGTATTCGATTATGCTAATAAAAAGTTAGATTATTTACAGATGTCCCCTGCAGAAAAAAGCCGTATAGATGAATCGGCTGCTGCTAAAGCAAGAAGAGATGAGCTTGAAACGCAGAACAAGATGATTATGGAACAAATGCGTGACATCAACGCAAGGGCACATAACATGGAGTTTAAGGAAGAGCTTAATAAGAATACTGATATTGTAAAAGACTTTGATACTAAATTTGGCGATGGTGCTTTTGAGCAATCTGTAAGAGATATAGCTATAGCACATTGGCATAATGCACAAAAAGACCTTACGGTATCAGAAGCTGTTGCAGTAGCAAAAAAGAGATTTGGGTATGGTGATGACTTTAAGCCACAGGCTGTTGCTAAAGGAACACCTAAAAGAACAATAACAAAAAAGACCACAAAGGAGACAATAAAGGATGCTGGTGGGACTACTGCTGGATCTGAAGTGTCTCAAAAGATAACCTCCATGGATGATCTACTCAGACTTAAGAACGAGGCTTTGAAGAAGACCGGAGGTTATTCTATGGTCAGAAGAGGATAGATAATGGCTACTACATATACTGGCCAGGAGGACTTACCTTTTAACGATATGTTGAAAGTATTTATGCCTTTCGATCTTCTTAACGAAGAAATGAAAAAGCGTAATTACTTTTGGAACAAGGTCCCGAAGGATGAAAACTGGTTTGGTGGCTCCATGCAAGTTCCATTTGAGGGCGGAGAATATAGCTCACTGTCATTTGGTAATCTTACGGCATCGGATGATATTGCAGAGGGAAAATATGTTCTTGGGACAGTAACAAACTATAGGGAATTGTGGGGAACTATGATTTTCTATGAAAAGGATCTTGACCTTCATGGTAACATGCAGGCATCTTTCTTGTCGATTCTACCAGGAAAACTTAATCAATTTCTTAGCAGGATGGCTGAAAGAGTATCGCATACGCTTTTAAATGGAGCATGGATAGATACGTTTACAGCGGATGGCGGAGATGCTGGAACAGGTATAATTAACGTAAACCACCCGGAAAGATTTACAATTGGTGAAAAAGTCTATATTGATGACGACGATAGTACAGCAGGGTATTCTTATGTTATATCAATAGACATGAATGCCAAGACAATAACTGTTTCCACAGCAAGAGGCGGTGCTGCATCTAATACAGTCACAGGTAGCGATGGTGCTTTAACTGATATGACTACTGCGCAGAACGCTAAGCTGTATACACCAGGTGCTCAGCCTGGAACTGCTGTTGCATTTACGTCGCTCAGGTCACAACTTCTTTCATCTACTAATGGTGGAGATGCTACAATATTTGGAGAAACCAAAACGACATATCCGTATCTTCAGGCACAGAATATTGATGGAAGTGCTATAACTGCTGCTAATATTCTTGATAGCTTGTTTGATGCTTACTATGAAGTAGTTACTCTTGGAAAAGGTAATCCTACTGAAATGATTATGCATCTGTCTCATTTTGCTGAATGTGCTAAAACACTCGAAGTAAACAAGAGGTATACTAAAGGTGATACTTCTGGCGGATATGGATGGAGAAAACTAAGTGTTCTTGGTCCTGAAGGTGAGCTTACACTTACGGGCATCAGGGATATAGATACTGATGTAATACTGGTTATGGACTGGAGTGCTCTTAAGTTCTACGGTTCCCATTTCTTTGACAGGAAACGTCACGGTGGGAATGAGGAATATTTTATGAGTCGTGCTGCAAGTGGATATACATATATCGTTGATATACGTTTGTTCGGTGAGCTTGTTGTGCATGCTCCGTCTCATTGTGGTATTATACATACTATAAGCTACTAAGCGACTAACGAGGACCCCGGGGAGTTAACAGCTCCCCGGCCTTAAAGAAGGGAATATAAAATGTCTGGAATAGGATCGGAAGCTAGATTTAGATTCAACTCGCTACATGGCGTAGCAAAGCAATACGGTCTTGGTGATCTCCTAGATAGTAATAAAACGTTCTTACCGGAAGGCGATGTTTTATATGTCGACGGAACCAATGGTAGCGATCTTGCTTCAAGAGATGGCCAAACATGGGATCAGTCATTCAAGACTATAGTTTATGCTATTTCAAGAGCATCTTCTTATGATGCCATATACATTGGCCCAGGAACATATGAAGATGAACAAATAATAATAGATGTACAGGGATTAAAACTTTTTGGATGTGATACCTCTAACAATCATTATAAAACATTACTTTACAGTGATGCTGCATATCCAATGATACAGATAAGCGCACACGAGGTTGAGATTGCACACCTTGGGTTTGCCCATGCTTATGCTGATACAACAATTGAACTAGGAAAAGCTAATGCAGATGCTTGCTATAAAGTTCATATACATGATTGTAAATTTGATGGATGGGGTACTGCTACTGCTGCAATAAAAGAATATGATTCAACATGTGATACACCTGATCTACATGTAGAAAATTGTTTATTCAGGTCGTATGCAGGGGATGTTATCTACTCAAATTATACAAGAGCCCGCTATAATGATAACATCATACTTGTTGAGGCAAACTATTCAGGGATAACACATGTACCAACTGCTGCTGGTAGACCGGATACGATAATAGCAGGTAATAAAATAATTGGTGCTAACAGCGGAGATACGGGAATAGAAGTGGTAAATGCTCCAACAGCAGGGATGTTAATAGTTTATGATAACTATGTAATGAACTGTGCAACTAGTATAACTCAGGGTGCAACGCATACTGGTTTTTGCAACAACTACGTTGGTGGAGACGCTGGAGGAACTCTTTTTGATCCGATAGCGTAACTTAAATAGGAGAACTAGGAGGATAAATGGAAGTGTATAACCATGATTTGGTTGGTCTTATTCAGAGGCTTGACAGGTTTCGGTTTGAACTATGGAAATCTGTTTCTAGTGGCGGAAGCGAACTAAATGAATTTGATAAGGCAAGGTTGTATGATTACCTAAACAGCTTTAACACTTATCTTGATTGGGTTGTAGCGCAGCCACAGCTTGATCTTCCAGAGTCACACCCGAGAAAGTTTTCTATCTCGGCAGCTCCAGAAGATTCAATAGTTGAGTCTGAGATCGTCAATGACGTTCTTAGGATAATGGCTGTTACTCGTGAGGAAGTTGTAGATTCACAGAGTGCAAGAAAGGGCTCTGGACTTATTTCGTTTGACGAATTAAGGCTTCGTGCTCTTCTTGAGAAACTGAAAAACTTTCTTGACAATTATGTAGAAAGCGTAACCCCTCTTGATCTTCCTGAGAGTTCACCTCAGGCAGAGATGAGTGGTGCTGGAAGAAAAGGCGTTTAATTACGAATTGAGGGTGGTCTTGGGTATACCCCGGGCCGCCCTTGTCCATTGGAGGATGTATGCGTAAGTTTCTCATCACGGAAGCTTTATTGCAAGAAGTTATAAACTATTTAGCGGCACAACAGTATGTAAATGTATATAAACTAATAGAAAAACTGCAAGTGCTTAGGGAAATAAATGAAGAGGCTGGAAGTTTACGGAGCGATAGTGGCGGCAGTGATAACAACGATGTTGGCAGTGCATCTGGTGTACGCGACTAACATAAGGGTAGATTCAATAATTGATTTAATAGTTAGCAGGTTTGATAGTATAGAGGCAAACCAAAGAACAATGCTGGAGATACTTAATGGGAAGTAGTGAGCCATATGTTGCATATACAGAGGGAGCAGAGTCTGATTACCAGAAGTTAATAGTCGATGCTAATGGGAGTTTGCTAGTTAATATTGCATCTAGTCTTGTTCCCAAAAAGTATGACTATATCGCGTTAACATATGTTACTGGAATTGCTCCAGGAGCAGGAGAGATAGAAACAGTTACCTATAAGACAGGCGGGGCAGGTGGAACAACAGTTGCCACACTTACTCTTGGGTATGATGTAAGTGATAGACTTGAAACTATAACGAGGTCATAGTGTCGTATAAATTTAATCCATTTACTGGCTCATTAGATTTAGTCGATGTTACTGCTTTACCGTTAGACCACACAGACCCAACGAAAATATCTAATGTCGGAGTTAATACTCATGGGGCAATAGATACGCATATAGCTGATGCTACGAAACATTTCACAATGCTGGACGAGGATGATCTATCTTCTGATAGTGAAACGCAAGCAGCAACGCAACAAAGCATAAAAGCGTATATAGATGCACTTTGTACTAATCCTGAAAAGAGTTACACTATATCTCCGAGTGGTGGAGACTATACAAGCATACAGGCAGCACTAGACGCAAACACGTCTGGAGGGGAGTTGTTTATTGTATACCCCGGTACATATACTGATACTATTAATTTTACTGCTGACAATCAATGTATTGCTGGTATCGCCAGGCCACCACAAATTATAGTTACCCAGGCTGATTCCACTATATGTGATTTTGGAGCACATACTGATTGTAGGATTGTAAATATTCAACTTCAAGTATCTGCTGCAACAACTGCCATACCAGTTGTAACAGGCTCTGGGGAAATTAAGCTTTTTGTTTGCCGGTTAAACATGACATCAAGCGCAAATATAGCAGGTGTTAGCCAACCGAGTATTTTTAGTGGCACTGGAACAATAATTGTTGACCACTCAATAATGAAATATATCCATACTGGGAACTGTACTGCCGGTGGCGGAGGATCTTTTAAGTCTGCTATAATTCAAGGAGCAGGCTCTAGTATTATTTTTTGTTATAGCGATTTAGACATTGAATGCAGTGGGACAGCGTTTGGTACAACACTTTCGTATGGAGATAATAGCGGGACGTGCGTTATTGACAGATGTGATATAGATGTTTTAGATGATGATGCAGATATTACTGGAGCAATATATATAGCTGGTTCCATTAGTGGTGAAACAGAGTATAATGATATATACGTTAGAAATGACACAAATAATGCATACGGATTTTATATTGCAGGTACGGTAAACCAAGTTGTAACAGGAAATAACATAAAAATAGAATCATCAGGGGGGAATGCAAGATCATTTTATGTAGGGGCTACTGCAACAGTTAATTCACACATGAATCACATAGTAGCGGCAGACGGAAAAACAGTTAACGGAACCTTAAACATTGTAGGATCTGAAGAAGAGGGTAAGCTTATCATATCTGATTCTTTAAACATTGGTGATACAACAGAAGTTTCTGGAATATTAGATGAAGATGATATGGCAAGTGATAGCGCAACAGATTTATGTACCCAGCAATCTATAAAGAAATACGTAGATGATAATGCTGGCGGAGGTGGGCTTGGATATTCTGATGGTGCAGACAATAGAATAGTTACGTTTACTGATGCGGATAACGTACATGGTGAGGCAAACTTTACGTTTGATGGAAGCAAACTGTTGTTAACCGGCAGCATGTATATGACAGAACAAGCTGCTGCTGCAGCAGATACTGCAGGTCAGGGCCAGCTATGGGTAAAAAATGCTGCGCCAAACGAATTATGGTTTACGGATGATACCGGGACGGATACTAATTTATTAACGAGTGCGGCGGGATTTGATCCAGATGTTGATGCCTTTGATATAGGAAGTGATGCTGTTGCTTCCGGGACAAGTGGGATAGGACTTGGACATGATGCTAATTCTACTGGTGATGAAGCAATAGCAATAGGGTATGCTGCTCAAGCAACTCAAAACTCAGCGGTAGCTATTGGAGATTCTGCTGATAGCGATGGTGTTTGGGCTATAGCAATAGGTGACGCATCAAGTATAGATTTAAGTGGTACAGATGGAGTTGCTATCGGAAGAAGCGCAACTATAACAGCAAACAGATGTGTTGTTATAGGGGCTACAAGTTCTTCTGGTAATGTTGGTGGTATTTGCCTTGGATGGGATGCCATTGTATCTGCAAACTATGGAATTGCAATAGGGTATAACTCGGATGCCACAGCAGCAAATGGAATATGTCTTGGTCAGGGAACAGATGCTACAGGAATAAGTGCTATTGCTATTGGTGTAGGCTCACAGAGCACGTCTACTGATACAATTGCAATTGGCGAGGGGGCTACAGCATCTGCCGATGGGTGTATCGCCATTGGTGATGCTGCTACGGCTAGCGCAGACAGAGCAATCTCCATAGGAGACAATACTACAGCTCTTGCAGCATATACTGTTGCGCTTGGAAATGGAGCCGATGCTACCCAAATAGGTACGATTGCTATTGGCGGGAACGCTCAAGCTTCCGTGTCAACATATGGCATTGCAATGGGTTATTATTCGATAGCCTCTGGTGGGCAGTCTGTAGCAATTGGAAGGGGTGCCGTAGCAAGCGGAACTTCATCTACAGCCGTATGCTACAACACAGATGCTACTGGAAATTTTTCCTCTGCTCTTGGTTATGCAGCGCAAGCAACAGGAGATCATTCAACTGCTTTTGGAAGTTCTGCAAACGCTTCTGCTGGATCAACCACATGTATTGGGCGAAGTACGGTGGCTTCCGGGGCACAAGCAATTGCTATTGGTTATCATGCTGACTCAACAAATACAGGATCTTTGGCTATGGGAGGAAATGCACAGGCAACGGCGTCGTATTCTATAGGGATTGGACAGTCTGCAAATGCAGCGCACACAGACTCAGTTTGTATTGGTAAAGATAGTGCGACAACCCTTAATAATCAAATCGTGCTCGGAGACTCAACAAACACATGTGTGTATATAACAGGAAGTTTTGTTATGAAAGAACAGGCTGATGGTCTTGCTGATGTGGCTGGTTATGGACAGCTATGGGTTAAGAACACAACGCCATGTGAATTGTGGTTTACTGATGATGCGGGGACGGATACGCAAATAGTATAGGAAATATATGGAAGCAAAGAAATTAACTATAACTAACTTTAAAGGCTTGACCGATCATAAGAATACTGGTGATCCTGGGTATGCACAAACACAAGATAATCTGGAACCATCAAAAGATGGTGGACTTGAGACAAGACCGGGATGTACTTTTTATGATGATACTAATAAAAAATTTCAAGCTTCTACATCATATAGAACGAACAAGTTGTTTGAACACAACGATGAAGTACTAGGACATGTTCAAGGCAAAATACTAAAATCAGACACAACATGGATACCAGATCCTGAGTATAGTGCTGCCGACAGTTCAAATGTGCTTGATGATTATAATTCTTGGACAACAAGTGGTGATTTTACTGTAAATGCAGGTACTGAAATAGAATGTGATTCGGGCTTTGGGTTTGGATCTTCTTCTGACTATGCATATATCGTATTAAGCGGGGGGACAGTTAGTTCTGGAACATATGTTTTAAAGACTGATTACTTTGATGTTTTTAAAGGTGTTTTTAGGATAGGAATAGATAAGTCATCGTCATATGACTCATCGCATGCTAATGATGCTGGGCATACGTATTATGTTGGGTGTACAAACACTTCTACTGGATTGCTTAACGAAGATTATGTTGGGTACACTTCTGGGTCAAGCGGTCTTTCTGTTGGTGTAATAGATATAGATGGTAGTGAAGATTATTGTATATATATTGAATGGAAAGCAGCAGATTATCAAGGACTCACTGATGAACACGCTATAATAGGTGAAACCATGTTGCTTCCTGTTAATCAGAATACAACTAGTAATTTTACAAGTTGTGATGAAACAAATTCTTGTATACCACATAATAAGCTTATGTTAGTTACTGGTGATGCTCCTGTTTACCCTCATATGGTATTCACAGATGATATACGTCAAGATAACAATAGTGTAATAGTTAGAACAGGTGGCTTAAGCGTCAATGAAGATTCAAATTTATATGTGAAACATTATAAGGTAATCAATTATCGTGATACAGATAGAATTTATTTTCGTACAGATACTGGGCTTGCTCCTGGAAATGTTGGAGATAGTATAACCATATGTGACAGTCATGGTGCTGCTGTATTTACAAGTACTATATCAGGTGTTGCCACTTCAAGCTCTGTAGATATAACGAATCTTAATGCTAATGCTCCAGAGGTGGGGGGAGGTTATTTTGTTGAGGATACAGAGATAGGTGAAAATGGATCAAGCTCGTATACCTATAAAGCTATATGCAATCATAAATATACAATAGATGGAAAGCAATATGAAATTCGTGGTGTTCCGATAACTATTCCGCTACATTCAGACCATACGTCAGGATCTCAAACAACGGTAGGAGGAGATGGTGCTGCAATTATAACACTATCAGATATATCGGCTGCGTCAGAAAGTGATGGCAGGGATACCACGAACATGGAGATAGAGATTTATCGAACTGATGATGGTGGGACTGAGTGTAAATTTGTAAGCTCTATATATAATTCTGACAATGAAGAGAACTCTACTGTAACTATATGCGATAATACAGCAGATAACGAGCTTGGTGCCACAATGTATACATATGGTGGAATATTAGAGAACGATCCGCCGCCAATGTGCAAATATGTAGCCAGCACAAACAATGGTTACACTTGGTACGCAAATACTAGTGACGGGACAAATGATTATACAGACAGGATTCAACAGTCGAAACAATATAATTTTAATGCTGCCCCATTACAAAACTATATAGATGTACCTGATGAAATAAAGGGAATAAATAATTTAGACAAATACCCAATAGTGTTTGGTGAGAATGCTATATGGAGACTAGAGGGCGTATATAGCAATACTGGTGGAGGGTACGTATTTGTAAAAGAAGTTAGTAATATAATAGGGGCGGTTGGAAATAATAGTATTGTTAAGGCAGATAACGTATTATACTTTATGCATACTTCCGGGTTCTATGCTACCGACGGAACGAGAATAGTGTTAATATCCCGTGGTCTGGAAGAGACCATTACCAACATATTGTCTGCGGGGGATGACGCAAAGCAACGAGTTATGGGAACATATGATGCTAAGAATAGGCGAGTATACTGGGCTTGTTATGAAGATTCTGGATCTACAGAGAATGAAATAATCATGGGGTACGATATAGACAGTAAGAGTTGGTTTAAATGGGGAGGGTCAAATAGCTCATTTGCACCAGCATCTATTTTGGTCGACAAAGATTTTAACTTATTGCGAGCAAATGACGATAGCTATTTATTTAAACATAATAGTGACTATACTACAGACTTGCACATATCTGGAAGCGACACGTTATATGATTATATACCGCATACCTATAGAACAGTTAATCTATATTTTAACTCAGCAACTAATTATAAATGGGTTCCATCTGTTACTATTACTGCAGAATATGTAGATAATGCTACGTTAACCCTTTTGCTTAAATCTTACGATATGGACAATTCTACGGCAAAAGAGCTACACCAGATAAGATACGTTAACTATGGTGAGACAGACTTCTATAGTAAATCATATACATTACCATCTGGAATACCAACATCGTTAGGTTCTTCATCTATAATAAAGACAAGAAATTTTCCCGGTGCCGCGCTACGGACAAAATATAAATCGCTACAGATATCTAACCCGGATGATGATACAGATACATGTTTGTTTGCATCAGACAACTATGACACCGTTACGGTGTCTGATGGTGCAACAACGACTCCATCGCTTACGCTTGCTAGTGGTACATGGCCAAGTAATATACTTGGTCTCAGGGTGTATATAGACGGTGGATATTGGCCAATAGCGTCAAGAGATTCTAACACAGAGATACAGATAACTACTCCTGCTGATACAATCTCAAATGGTGCTGGATATGAATGGGAAATGTATGGTGTGCCTGATGGCGAGATATTAAGGCTAAAAGCCATAACATTTGACTACGCAGTTATTGGTGATACAGGCGGGGAATATAAGTCAGCAAAGGATGATTACGGTAATGATTAATATTGATCTTAAAAATATAAAAGACAAGTATATTTATGATGCATTAAAAGGTATAGAGGAAGAGCTTACGCAAGAACAACCATGGATGAAAGGAAAATGGCAATATATAGAAAAACAGTTTTCCGCTGCATCCGCTGATGCTGCCATAGCACACAACTTGAAATTTGCCCCAAAAGATGTTATAATATTATCGAAGACAAATGACGATAGCACAAGTGTTACAATACACTGGGATGATTTTGATGATACATATATATATTTGACAACTGATGGTGCAGTAAATATAAGGATGTATGTAGGAACGCATGAGGAGGAACTGTGACTTTAAGTGAATTAATAACCAAAATCAGGAGAGATATTGGTTTTGATGAGGATGACTCTGTTACGGACCCTGAGTTAACTAGCTATATAAATGAGGGTATATCTGAGGCTGAACGTGAAATACATACCCTGTATGAGGATTATTTTCTTTCTCGTATATATCTACCGTTAACAGATGGCGTTGAAACCTATAGTTTGCCTTCTGACATATATGCCAATAAGATAAGAGCTATATATTATGAAGGAGATGATAATGACAAATATGAGATTAAACGTATCAGATATTTTGATGAGGAAGCACTTATTGATACCGATGATACATTTGATTATATGTATTTCATTATTAATCCTGGGGATTCTGTAGCCATAGGGACAGCGATTACTGATTATACGGATAAAGTCATTACATTTTCCTCAAGCCATAACCTTGGTATAGGGGATGAAATACAGGTATTTGATTCTACTGGAGCTACAAATAGGGGCTCAGATATAGTAAGTGCTGTCGGAAGTTCTACTACTGCAACACTTACAGATGGTATAGCTGGAACTATAGCAACCGATATAGTTAGGATGGTAACAGGTCCAAAGATTAAACTGTACCCTCCAGCAAGTGAGGATTCTGTTTCTAATGTAAAGGTATGGTACATAAGGGATGCAAAGCAGTTGTCTGATGATGATGATGAGTGTGATATACCAGAGTTTGAAAGTTTTGTAATATGGTATGCAAAGGTTAGATGCTTAAAGAAAAAAGGTATTGACCCAATGTTGCAGACAGCAATAATGGATCTTAATAATGAAAGAAAGATGATGGTAGAGACATTAAACAGGATGGTTCCAGATAGTGAATCTGCCAAAATTAGGCCAGACATGAGTTATTACGACGACTTCTATGGCTCATTTTATAATAACTGGAGGTAATAATGGCTATTAATACTACATCTCCATGGGACTATCCTGCAGAGTTTAGGGATTTGCTTGAGGCGCAGGCACCAGAAACTGGTCCAAGTGCATCAACGCGATATCAGCTTGGTAGATTTGGTGCTGATATGGGATCTGTTTGGAATAGAACGCGTGGACAAATAGCAGGTGCCGGACAATATGCTCAGCAATCTAAGGCTATGGCAGGCGGATTAACTGCTCAGGACACAAAGGCCATAAACAGGCAAGTTGGTAATACGCAAAGCATGGTTGGACAACAATTGCGCGGTGCAGAAAGTGTTGGGAAACAATCAATATTGGGTGCCGGGGAACAGCAAAAACAAAGTATATATCAACAGCTATATGATGAGGGAATGAAGGCATGGGCAGCCAGGCAGATGTCTCATAGGATAGAATACAATGCAGCAAAAGACGACAGTGGTATCCTCCCGTTTTAGAAGGAGTAAACAATGGGTTTGTGGAATGAAATAAAAAAAACAGTTAAAAATCCAACACATGCTATAACTGGTCCTGTCGATTATGTGTTGAATTCGTTGCCTGGTGCTGGTCCTAATGGACCGCAAGGGTTTGGCCCAGGTGTAACACATGGTGATCCTTCAATATGGCAATACCCAAGTGGGTATGAACGGCATTTACATGGTTTAGCAACGCAGGGAGGACCTAGTGCTGCAGCACAATATACATTGGGTGCGCAGAAAGGCCAGCAGCAATCTAAATGGGGACAGACAACGCAGGGATTATATTCAGGAATTGGTGGCGATCCTCGCGCTGCTATGGCCAACATAGGAAACATTGGTAGTGCGGCAGCGCAACATGGTGTATCTGGAGCGTATGGCAGGGCTGGTACAATATCGCAAGATGAACAAAACAAGCTTAATCTAATGAATCAGATGTACAAGCAGAGGATGAAAGCATGGGCATCTAGAAACTTAGCGCAGGAAGTATCTTCGGATTATTAGGAGTAACATATGTCGTACTGGATAATGAATATACCTAAAGATGATTTCAAGAGACGCATGAGGGATGGTAGTGTTGTAGAAGACATTAATAAGGCGAGGGAACTTATTGTTGAATATGGGAACGAAGCACAGGAAACAAAGTGGTTATATCAACATATAAGCGAGTTAACAAATGCAATGAATATAGTTAATGGTGATGAGAATAAAGAAGCAGAGTCTAAGTTTTTAAGAAAGAATTTTGATTTATATTATGACGAGGATCAATCTGGTATGGTTGAGCCCGCTGTATCGGAGGTGTAAAATGGCAGGATGGGTACTTCCCGCAATAATTATGGGTGCGTCATTAGCTAAGGCAGCATATGACGAAAAAAAAGAGAAAAAAGAAAAGAAGGAAGCAGCACGAGATTATGCACTGGAAACAGTGTATTCACCATGGTTGGGCAATAAACCGCAAAAAAGGGAACATTTCAGGGCTGATCCGTTTGGAACTTTATTGCAGGGTGGCGTTGCAGCAGCAGCAACATATCAACAGGGGAAAAATACTGAAGCTGTAAAAGATTTAAAGAAAGGTAGTCCTGAATGGGAAGCAAGCAGGGCTGCTGGACTGAAAGGAATTGATGCTGGGAATCTATATGGGCCAGAGGAGGCAAGCTCAATGTGGATAAAAGAGCAGGTCCCTGAGGAACTAAATCAATATATGACTCAACAATCATGGGATAATATGAATCCATATGAGAGACGATCCCTTATTCGTCTGTATCAAAACATGTATGCTAAAAAAGGTTACTAAGGAGATATAATGGCAAGTTATCCGATAAACAAAAAAAAGCCTGCTGCGTCGCCAGATGCGCTTGCTGATCCTAACTTTTTAAAATATTACGCAGAGGTTGCTAAGCAGCCATGGGCACAACAGGCATATAAAGAGCGTGGGGATCTTCCAGATAGAAAAAGTGAAGACTATACGTGGTTTTGGGAACCTGAATATTATATGAACCAGTCAGGTCTTGATCCAACCAAGAGTGCGACAGCGTTACGTGGTGACGCGGTAGATTATCCAGATAAAAATATTATAAATTTTGAGCCTACCTTTAAAGGGGAAAAGCAAAAAGAATGGGATAGCCCTCTGTATATGAATTATGACGAGGAGCAGAAGGAAGAAATTGCTCAGGGAATGATGCCGAGGTTGTCCCCTATGCAAGATTATTTAGGTCTTGCAACCAAACTATTGAAGGGCACCCCAAGAAGCGGACCTGAGGCAACCTTGAAGCTTGAGAGTTTACGTGGATTACTCAATAAACTCAAGAAGATACATCGTCATGAGAGTACCGGATTAAAAGGAACAGAGGATTTATTAAGAAAATTAAAGAAACGTAGCATCAAAACAGACTTGTCTCCGGCTATAGCGTTGGTAGATTCATGGACAGGATCTAATCTGTTGGCGTCATATGAGAAGCCAATGACACGTGATGAAAGAGATTTGCTCGTATCTCAGCTACAAGACAAGTTAGCTATATATAAAGATAAGAGACTACAACGTAATGAAGACATAGCCATAAAGGAACTTGAATTTGAGACAAAGTTGAGACAAAATGAGCTAAATCGTAAGGTTGAAATATTCAAATCGAAACAGCAACGTCAAGGCAAGAATCTTAGCAGAGCTAAAGATGCAGCAGACCTGGCACTTAAGCTACAGCAGCTTGATATAAGAAAAAGCGATGAAGAAAGAAAACGGTTAAAGGCTATGATGGGCGGAGGCGATGAAGACTTTTTAAAAGGTGCAAAGAAGCAGGCAGATATACAGAGCGTATATACCAAAATAATAAAAGGTGTTCAGGATAATGATGTGCTTGAACGTGCAGCAAAGGGTCTGATTGAAGAAGAAAAGGGTATGGCAGAGAACGTAGAAGGATATAAACCTAGGACAAGAAATCAACTGTATGCTCAGGCTGCTAATATAATGAGAGCAGGTCAAGCTACTACGATCAATGAAGCGTTTGAGGTGTTAAGCAGACAGCAGGAAGATTTCATGCGCAAACAAGGGTTTGAAATAACTGAGTAGGTAGTTAATGGCTAAAGTTTACAAATCAAGATATAGGGCAGCGCAGCGTGAGCCTAGTGCGTGGGACTGGGTAGATAACGTAACTCGCGGGCTTGATTATCTTGGTAATATTACACGTACAGCAGAGATGGCAGCAATTAATCCATCTATGGCAAGGTTACGTAATGTGTTGGATGCTATAAAAATAGAACACTATACATCACCAACAGAAGTAAAGGATGCAATAACTGAAAAACTATTCGGTAAAAAGCTGCGTGCTGGTGTTGATGACGGCAAATTTCAATTAGGAGATGTGTTTGATTTTGCAGCAGACTTTGGTATAGACCTTGTGAGCGATCCACTTGTTATAATGAGTGGTGGTGTTTCAAAAGCAATACAGGGTGTAGCCAAGACTACAAGAGCCGCAAGACTGGGGGCGAAAGCATCAAGATTAAACAGAGCATTAAAAGTACTGGGTACTCCGTTTGCTGCAGTTAGACCAGTTGTAGGAGCTGCTACAGGGGCTGCTGCTGTACCGGACGATGCTCCATTAGCTGCAAAAATACTTGGGGCTGGAGCAGGGCTGGCGACACTTGGCATGGCTCCTCGCCACCTTGGTAAGTTCTTACAGAAATATGACATTGGTACAAAATATATGGCCGCTCAAGCCGTTAAGAATATGGGCGGGTTTCCTGATAAAATACAGAAAACATGGGACGCTAAAGGTGCTGAAATATTAAAGAAGGCTGCTAGTGATTGGAAATATATTACTGGCGTATCGAAATATGCTCTTGGCGGTATGTATGGCTACTCCATGTCTAACCCTGACAGTCATATTGCCAATAAAGTTATGAATGGGTTACTTGGGGCTGTTGGCGTATGGGGGGCAGGAAAGATATTCCCGACGCTCAGGAAGGTACTATCTACTGGGTCTAATAGGGTAGTAGATGCATACCATGAAGTAGCTAGAGGATTTAAAGAAGGTAAGGTTCCGGGTCATCTTGGTATGCTTGAAAAAGACATACGAAATATGGCAGAGGTTAAAGTTAACAAGGTGCTAAAGAAGAAATTTCCAAAACCTAAAACGTTAACTCCTGCTGAAAGGACAAAGTACGAGGCTACCAAAAAGGCACTATATAACGCCGAGGCAGAAAAGCTAAAACAACCAGTTGCCGTATCTGAATCATTCGTCGGTGCCCGTGATGCAGGTGAGAAGTTAAGAACTACTGTAAAAATAATTCAATCAGAAGAAGCTGCTGCGCTAGGAAGCAAACTGTCTCCTGCCGAATTTGTAGCTGCTGTGTCTATGGAACGTAGGCTTAAGGCTGCCATGCTTAAGGAAAGAGCAAGGCTAATTAAAGAACGTTTGGGTATAGATGTAGCGAAAACCAAAAGTGTTCCATATGAAAAAGCTAAGGAACTGGACGAAATAACAAAAGAAGCTAATGCGTGGTCAAGAGAAAACATTGAACAAATATTAGGCAAAGATATAGATAAAGATGTGTTTACCAGATTTGATAAACACAGAGCATTTATGCATCGTATCAAAGAGAAGTATAATCTTGAGACTGAATCTAACCTCGTTGGTTTAGAATTTTATGTACCAGAGATACATGCAAAACAAGACGTACGTACCATGAATGAGTATCTTAATGCTATAACCAGAGATAAGGCGCAAATACATTTTGCTACTGGTACGTTGTATGATGAGGCAGGAAACCTTGCTAACCCTCGCATGGTCCCTTTGCGTTATGCTATAAGTGATCCTGTTGCTACTGCCAAGATAGGCAAGCTGGATAAATGGGCAAAAGAACAAACTACATCAATTAATCAGGCTATAGATTTCTTGAAAGGTAGGAAGCCGGGCAAGAATATGAATAAGGCTGCCCGTAAAGCGTTTAAGGAAAGACTTGATACTGATATTGCATATCTAAAGGCTAACATAGACGATATAAATGCATCGGCAGATATAGAAGCAAGGTCAATTCTTGATGGAATAAAGGTTACAGAAGATGGCATTATGCGTGAACATGCTGAGTATTACAGGAGGATGGCATATAACTTCTTGGACAAGAAGGAACGGCAAATGCTGCAGATTGCGGGCGCGGTTAAGAATATGCGCCCAAAAGATAAATACCTGGCCGGCTTTGAGGACTTCCTAAAAGGTTATGACAAGATACATCATTTCATTAAGACACTGATGCTTGGTGGTAATATATCATGGTTACGTACAAACTATTGGAGTAACCTTGGCAGGGCTTATATCGAAAACGATATACCAACCACCATAAGAACTGCTGCTTTTGGCTACAATAAGAAGCTATGGAAAGATATATTAGATATAACAAAAAACAAAACGGGCATATTCAGACATAAAGATAGTGCAGACATACTTAAATATGGAGTGCTTGAAAATCCTATGTATTCCATGATAGGAGATCCGCATGCAGATATAGTAAGATTGTATCGCGGTAGGTCTAATATTGCTGACGAGTTCACAAAGGACCCTAAAAAATTTGCAGATAAGGTTAAAAAGTTTTTTGACAAAGCTGCAACACCATTCAGGGCACAGATGGATTTTCTACAAAAAGGCCGTATACCATTCACAAAGAAAGAAATGTGGATGATAGCCCCGTTTCAATTAGGTACAATGATGGAGTCCACAGCAAGGTCTACTACATTCCTGAATCAGGTAGACTTTCTTAAGAAAAATGGTTTCGAAGACTTTCTTATGGATACTATATATAAGGGACAAAAGAAAGGACCCAAGTTGAGCGCGATACTTGATG
>JGI10211J34971_10000797_pt1 | contig 26322 bp, 31 predicted proteins | sample Etolagsediment_FD_34971 | JGI IMG/M metagenome (IMG submission 34971)
GCTCGACGTCGCCGAACTGATTGAAGAGGCGTACGAGCTTATCGGCCTAGAAATGCGCACCGGTTACGATGCGCGTAAGGCTCGCCGCAGCCTGAATGTAATGTTCCAAGACTGGACGAACCGTGGGGTAAACCTGTGGAAAGTCGCTCAGGTCAACCAGACCATGACATCCGGCACTGCTAATTACGCCATGAACGCGTACGACCTTGATGTGTTGGAGGCTGTAGTTCGCCGTAGTGGTATTGACTACAGCCTTGAGCGCATCAGCCGCGAAGATTATTTGAATATTCCGAATAAAGCTCAGACCGGCAGACCGACGCAGATATACGTCGAGCGCACGGCGACCCCAAGTTTCTACGTGTGGCCTGCCCCTGAGAACAGCACGGATGTTGTCATCACCCAGCGCGTACAGCGTATTGAGGATGCCGACACGCTGACAAATGATCTTGACGTACCGAGCCGGTTTATCCCGTGCATGGTGTCAGGGTTGGCGTACTATTTGGCGCTGAAAATGGCTCCAGAAAGAGCCACGATGGCTAAGCAGATTTACGAAGAGGACTTCGCTCGTGCTGCGAACGAGGACACCGAGCGTGGGTCGTTACGGATTCGCCCTGATTATCGGGCGTACGGGTTCTGACAATGGCATTCGCATCCGGCAAATACGCGTTAGCGATCTGCGACCGGTGTGGGTTCCAAGTCAAGTACTCCGCTATGCGGGAAGAATGGAATGGCTCACGCGTCTGCCCTGAGTGCTTTGAAACTAAGCATCCTCAGCTTGATCCTCCTATCGTTCGCGCTGATGCTGAGGCTCTACGCGACGCTCGTCCAGATGTGGCAGAAACTCCGATGAGCGCATCTGACGTAACGACTTTGAATGATTTTATTAACGGGTTGCCCTAATGGCTGGTTATACCTTAGCAACGCTGAAGCAGGCGATACAGGACTACACGGACAACACTGAAACCGTGTTCGTCAGCCAACTGAACAGCTTTATTGAAGCTGCGGAAGAGCGTGTGCTGAAGGAAGCACCGCTTGAGGCGTTTCGTAAAAATGCCAGCGCCTCTTTTGTGAGCGGCAACAAGTATTTGCCGAAGCCATCTGATTGGCTGTTTAATTTTTCGCTCAGCTTTACCGACAGCAATGGCGACAAGCAGTTTTTGCTCAACAAAGACGTAAATTTTATTCAGGAGTTTTGGCCTGATGCTACCGATACGAGTTCGCCGCGTTATTACGCAGATTTCGACCTACAGAATTTTATTATCGGTCCGACTCCAAATGCTGCGTATGACGTTGAACTCCACTATTTCTACCGTCCGCCTTCACTCACTTCTACGTCAGGATCGACGCAAACGTGGCTTAGTGAAAACGCAGGTCCGGCCCTCTTATATGGTGCCTTGGTGGAAGCGTACACGTTTATGAAAGGCGAGCCTGATATGATTGGGCAGTACGAAAACTTCTTCCAGCGCGCTTTAAGCCGAATTAATGCTTTTGCGCAAGCGGCGGAAGGTTTAGATTTCTACAGACGGAGTAAGGACTAATGTTTGGTGTGCAGGTTGACGTGCAGCCATTTGATGTAAAGGTGAAGACCACTAGCAATCGTGGTTTTACTCCAGAAGAGCTTGCTGAGCATGCTCTGGAAAAAATTGTGTCAGTGTCTGACAACGCTGACCCGATAGTGCGGGAACAAGCCCGTGCCTTCCAAGACCGCATTCGTCATGTATTGATTCATTATTTGAAGCAAGCAGCGCGAAGCGACAGAACCACGGTCTGCGCAGCGTTAGACGCGGCAGGTCAACCTAAGCTATCTGAAATGATCAGGAGACTCTGACAATGGCTATTTCTCAAGCAATGTGCACCAGCTTCAAATCGGAGCTGCTGACCGCAGAACATAATTTCACTAACACTACCGGCGATACTTTTCGCATCGCTCTGTATACCAGCTCAGCCACTCTCGGCGCTGGCACTACCGCGTACAGTGCAACTAACGAAGTATCCGGTACTGGTTACACCACAGCAGGGGAAGCTCTAACTAATGTGACCCCGACTACCTCTGGCACAACCGCTTTCACTGATTTTGCTGACGTGACTTGGTCTGCCGCCACTATCACTGCTAACGGCGCGTTAATCTACAATGACGACCACGCTTCTGATGCGGCTGTATGTGTGTTGGAATTTGGTGGTGATAAGACCTCAACCAACGGCGATTTTACGATTCAGTTCCCAACTGCTGACGCGTCTAACGCGATTATTCGTATCGCTTAATTTTGTAGGGGAAAGCCGTTATGGCACTGGTAATTGCTGATCGTGTAAAAACCACGACGACCACAACGGGAACTGGCAGCGTTAGTCTTGCCGCAGCGGCAACTGGTTTTCAAGATTTCTCAGTTGTTGGCGACGGCAACACTACGTATTACACCATCTCTTCTGCTCTGGGCTCAGAGTGGGAGGTTGGTATTGGTACGTATAGTGCGGCTGGTCCATCGCTTAGCCGCGACACTATTTTTGATTCGTCAAATAGCGGGTCGGCAGTTAACTTTTCCGCAGGCACGAAAGACGTATACGTTGTTTATCCGTCTGAACGGGCGGTTATCGTCGACGGCTCTAGCGTCACGATTCCAAACAGCGCGACAGTTCCAGTAGCCTCTGGTGGTACGGGTGCTTCTACGGCAGCAAATGCTCTTATCAACCTTGGCTTGACGGCGACGGCAACTGAGCTGAACTACGTCGATGGCGTAACTTCAGCGATTCAGACCCAGCTTGATGCGATGGTTGAAAAGGCTGGAGATACCATGACGGGGTTCCTGACCCTGCATGCAGACCCAACATCCAACCTCCATGCTGCGACTAAGGCGTATGTGGATGAGGTGGCTCAGGGTGTAGCACTGAAACCGGCGGCAGACGCAGCTTCTACTGCGAACATCAGCGGCACGTACAACAACGGCACTGCTGGCGTTGGCGCAACCATGACCTTCGCTGCGGCGGCGTCCTTTACTGTTGACGGCGTTACCTTTGACACGGTAGGCCAAGGCTTGTTGCTGAAGGATCAGACCGCAGCCGAAGAAAACGGCCGCTATTATCTGTCTACTGTTGGTGATGGCGGCACTTCATGGGTCTTCACCCGTTGCGGATATTGCGACACCGCAGACGAGATTCCGGGCGGCTACATTTTCATTCAGGGTGGCACTGCTAACGCAGGTACCGGCTGGGTAATGACTGTTGCGGATTCTGAAACTTTCGTAGTTGGTACCGACGACATCACGGTTATTCAGTTCTCTGGTGCAGGCACCTACACCGCTGGCACCGGTCTTGACTTGACTGGCACAGAGTTTAGCCACACTGACACCTCATCTCAGGCGTCAGTTAACAACTCAGGCAATACGTTCATCCAAGATATTACTCTTGACGGGTTCGGTCACATTACAGCATTGGCTTCGGCTACTGCTGTAATTAACGACGGCACTCTGTCGATGGGCGTGTCTGGTACCGGTCTGTCCGGTAGCGCATCGTTCACTGCGAACGATTCTGACAACGTCACGTTTACCGTAACATCTAACGCTACAAGCGCGAATACGGCGAGTGCAATCGTTGCTCGTGACGGCTCTGGTAATTTCTCTGCTGGTACGATTACTGCGGCGTTAAGTGGCAATTCTTCAACAGCAACAGCGCTTCAAACTGCTCGTACTATCGGTGGCGTTAGCTTCGACGGCACTGCCAACATCAACCTGCCGGGTGTAAATGCCGCAGGTAATCAGAGCACCAGCGGCAACGCGGCAACTGCTACCAAGCTGGCTACTTCTCGCACCATCAGCCTGACTGGCGATGTGACTGGTTCCGCTTCGTTCGATGGTTCGGCCAACGCCTCCATCACTGCTACGGTTGCTGATGACTCGCACAATCACACTATCGCTAACGTGGACGGTCTTCAGACTGCGTTGGACGGCAAACAGCCACTGGATGCTGACTTGACTGCGATTGCAGGTTTGTCTTCTGCCGATGGCAATTTTATTGTCGGTAGTGCAACTGGTTGGGTGGCTGAATCTGGCGCAACTGCACGCACAAGCCTCGGTCTTGGTGCGTTGGCGACACTTTCAACTGTTGACGCTTCAACCATCACCGACAACAGCGTAGGCGCCGCCGAATTAAATGTTTCAGGTAACGGCACAACTTCTCAGTTCTTACGTTCTGATGGTGACGGCACATTCACTTGGGCTACCCCTACCGATACCAATACTACGTACAGCGCAGGTACAGGCTTAACACTAAGCACTACAACATTTAGCGTTAACTACGGCACGTCAGCAGGAACTGCTTGTCAGGGTAACGATTCACGTTTAAGTGACAGCCGTACTTGTAACAACACTTTTGACAGTGCTGCTACAGCGCGTACCAATTTGGGTCTTGGTTCTCTTGCCACGCTTTCAACAGTCAATGCGGCCACAATTACTGATAATTCAGTTGGTGCAGCAGAACTGAATGTCTCTGGCAACGGCACTACCTCGCAGTTCCTACGTTCTGATGGAGATGGCACATTCACATGGGCAACTCCTACAGACACCAACACCACTTATTCGGCTGGTGCTGGGCTTGATTTGAGTGGCACGACTTTCAGCCTTGAATCAGACGCTCGTGGCGACCTGTTCTACATGGGTCGCGATACCAATGACTATTACGGCGTAGAAACAACCACGCACAACTGGTATCTCGATGGCAATCTCGACATGCGCCTCGAAAACGATGGCGACCTGCATGTTGACGGCAACGTAGTTGCGTACTCGACCACAACCTCTGACCCACGCCTGAAGGACAACATCCAGAAGGTCGAAGGCGCGTTGGAGAAAGTCGAAAAGCTGACTGGCTACACCTTCACTTACAAGGTTGATGGTCGCGAATCTGCGGGTATCCTGTCTACGGAAGTCAGAGAGGTGCTGCCTTCTGCGGTTCGCTCAACTACACTTCCGTTAAAATCACCAAACGGTGAAGACGATCCGACTGAATATGATGTAGTTCAGTATGATCAACTTCATGCGATTTTAATCGAAGCGGTCAAAGAGCTATCTGCAAAAGTTAAAGAGCTTGAGGCCAAGGTAGGCTGAGATGTTATTTTGTGACGCCCCTATTGCAGGCGCGGCATTTGCTGGTATAGGCGATGTTGTAGTAAACACTACGGTAAGCATATCTGGCGTTCAATCTACGGTTTCTGTTGGCGACGTAAGTGCCATAGCGCCAGCGCTAGTTGTTGAGACTGGTTTAGCTGGAACAACAGGGCTAGGTTCTGTAGTTGTAACTGCTGATTCAAACTTCGCTATAACAGCGGGCTTAGAAGCTACAGGCATATCTGAAAACGCGGAAGACGTAATTGCTAAAGCAGTTGTTGCGCCTAGTGGCCTAGAAGCTACTGGCAGTGAAGGAACCCTAGCACTAGAAACCAACAACTATATTGATTTGTCTGGAAACGTTTTAACCACGTTTTTAGCCAACGTAGAGGTTGTAGCTAAAGCTGTCACTGAAGTGACTGGCTTTGAATCGTCGATGTTCCCCAACATTCGACAGGTTATAGCCGAAGCTAACGTACTACCTAGCGGCGTATCTGCGACTCTTACACTTGATGATGAAGTAGTAGAGGCTGATGCCGTCGTTGTTGAGACTGGTTTGGTTGGAACTACCGCGCTTGGTACACAGTCTCTTGTAACAAACAACTATATTGATGTAACTGGCGTATCAGCCACAGCTGTGCTTGATGACGAAGAAGTCATCGCTGCCGCTGTAGTTGTTGAAACCGGCGTTTTTGCTACCGCGTATCTTGGTAATGAAAGCCAAGAAGGCGATGCCGTTGTACTGCCTTTAGGTGTATCTTGCACTGGATTAGTTGTTCGTCCGACGCTTTGGGGTAATTTAGCTCCGACGTACACAGATATTTGGACCGAAATCGCGGCTTAAAGGAGGGTGCGAAATGACGTTGCCAGCATCGGGTCAAATTAGTTTTTCACAAATTCAAACTGAATTTGGTGGTTCTGATCCTATTGGGCTAGCTGAATACTATCGTAACGGCGGCGGTGGTTATGTAACCGACACCGACACTAACGTGAGCGGTGTTCCAACAAGCGGTCAAATTGCTGCAAACCAGTTTTATAACACCGCAAACTATACCCCAATTCTTAGAGCGCAAGCCTTTACCTCGTCGGGTACTTGGACAGCGCCCGGCACTTTGGTTGGGACTTCTGTAACCGTTCTTGTAGTGGCTGGCGGTGCTGGAGGCGGCGCAGGTAATGGCGGCGGTGGCGGCGGTGCAGGCGGAGTTAAATACCAATCCAGTACTGTTTCTGCCGGTTCTAGTTACACAGTAACTGTCGGCGGTGGTGGCGGCTCTCGCACTAACGGTTCAAGCTCATCTTTTAATGGCATCTCTTGCAGCGGGGGCGGCTACGGCGGCAACGGACAGGGGGGCGGTGCCAATTCTGGAGGGTCTGGCGGGGGCGTAGGTCGAGACGTTAACGCGAGCGGTGGCTCTGGCATATCAGGTCAGGGCTACCAAGGTGGGCCGGGCAACGGTTGGGGCCCTAGCACTGCATGCGGTGGATCAAACGGTGGCTCTGGTGGCGGTGGCTCAGGCGATGGCGGCTGCTACGGCTCTTGGGTTAATACTTCGCAATGGGGGCCGGGTGGAAAAGGCAGCTCATACACAATGGCAGGGACTACTTACACGGTAGGTGGCGGCGGTGAAGGTTCCAGAGGAAACTGTAACCAATCTCCAAACTTGAGCAAATCCACCGGCGGTTCCTACGGCTCATACTCGCAGACTGGAATCTATTATGGCGGGGGCCAAGGTGCTAACTACGCGTCTGGCGGGCCGTACACAGCGGCGGACGCTAATACTGGCGGCGGTGGCGGAGGGTCTTTCTCAAATGCGGGGTACCCCGGCGGACCGGGTGGATCGGGGCTTGTCGTGATTATGGGGACTTGGTGATGGCACATTTCGCTGAGTTAGATGAGAACAACATTGTTTTGCGCGTTGTCGTCATTTCTAACAAGGAAATTCGGGACGAAAACGGGCAGGAGTCTGAATTGTTAGGTATCGCTAGATGCAAAGAACTATTTGGCGAAAACACTAAATGGGTGCAAACTTCGTACAATGCCAACTTCAGAAAAAATTATGCGGCTGTTGGGTTTCCGTACGTCCCAGAAGACGACGCGTTTATGGAGAACAAGCCATTTGATAGCTGGGTTCTCAATAAAGAAACGTATCGCTACGAAGCACCAATACCAAAACCTGATCCTAGCCAGTACGAGGGGTCCGCCCTATACTGGGATGAGGAGAATCAACGCTGGTATGACGCACCTCTAGCTAGAGAGTGTTTGAGCGGACCTAATGATTAGTAGGATTTAAAAAATGGCAAGTACATATACACCGGCGGGCATCGAACTCATTGCTGACGGCGAACAGTCGACCACATGGGGCGATACCACCAACACCAACTGGGAGTTGATGGAGGAGATGGTCGCGGGCATCGTGTCGGTCTCCCTCAGCTCAACTACCTACACCTTAACTACGACCGACGGTGCGGCCTCTAATGGGCGCCATGCTGTAATCGTGTTTACTGGTTCTCCGGGCGGTACTTGTACCGTGACCGTAAGCCCGAACGATATGCAGAAAGTGTACTTCATCGTCAACAACTCTGACCAGACGGTAACGATGACTCAGGGCTCAGGCGGCGATGTAAGTGTGGCTGCCAGTAAAACTAAGGTCGTGTATTGCGATGGTGCAGGTTCAGGTGCTGAGGTCGCTGACATTTCCAATGGTTTTGACGCGACTACGCTCGCTGATCTGGGAATCACAGCCACCGCTGCCGAACTTAATATTATGGACGGCGTCACTTCAACGACCGCAGAATTGAACATTCTCGACGGCGTAACTTCCACTACGGCTGAGCTCAATATTCTCGACGGCGTGACTGCAACCACTGCTGAATTAAATTACGTTGACGGCGTAACAAGCAATATTCAGACGCAGCTTAATGCAAAAGCCCCGCTTGCAAGTCCGGCGCTAACCGGCACACCTACAGCCCCAACAGCTTTAACTGGTACTGACACGACACAGCTAGCAACGACAGAGTTTGTTCAGCAAGAAATTGATGCAATACCTGCTGTTGATTTGTCGTCTGTGTATCCGGTCGGTTCTGTTTACATCAACGCGTCAGTATCAACTAACCCTGCAACCTTGCTTGGGTTTGGTACTTGGACTGCTTTTGGCGCAGGTCGTGTTCTTGTCGGGCTTGATGCAGGAGATTCCAGCTTTGATACGCTTGGCGAAACCGGTGGTTCCAAGGATGCGGTTGTTGTAAGCCACACGCACACAGGTACTACAGACTCAGGCGGCTCTCACTCACACGTAATTACTAACGCTAGAAAAGGCGGAGGCGGGCCTTCAGGTATTAGCCACCTTACAGTTTTTGATAATAACGGTGGGACAGAACTGACCACAGACACTGAAGCTGCACACACCCACAGCTTTACTACTGGTAGTTCAGGTTCTAGCGGCACTAACGCTAACCTCCAGCCGTACATCACGGTGTACATGTGGAAGCGCACGGCGTAATAGATGAAGCATCCAGTCGAGCAAGTAGGTTGGTTGGTAGTGGGGCTGCTCTTGGGCGGCCTCATTGCTTATTCGGCTAACACTTTTGCCGCTGACCCGATCGTCACTGAATCCACCAGCACCGTAACAACTAACGGCAATCAGGTTACTACTGTCAAAAGCCCGCCACCGTCGGCTATCGCACCGCAGTTTTCAGCTGGGAATAATTCTGATCTCTGCACAATCGGGGCTACCGGTGCAGTTCAAACTCAAATTCTCGGTATCTCAGTCGGTTCAACCTTTACCGAAGAAAACTGTATCAGGCTCAAGAACGCCAAAACCCTCTACGACATGGGCATGAAAGTAGCCGCTGTCTCGGTAATGTGCCAAGACAAAAAGGTGTTTGACGCCATGATGAACGCAGGCACACCTTGCCCATACGACGGTTTGATTGGTGACGCAGCAAAAGCTGCTTGGCAGGTGCATACGGACAAAACCCCTGTAGAAGGAGAGGACGATGAGCCAACAGCTGAAGATAAGCGGAATAAAGCTCTCAGCATTATTGGTGGCGTCTTTGGCGCAGCCCTCCTATTCTGACTATCAGTATGGCTATAGCGCTAATGCTGCTGTTGGGGGTACTAATTGGGCTATGTCTGAACCTGTACTGGGAGTGGCGCCAGTTCCGGGGGTCGATATTACCGGCGTCATCTACCGCTACACCGCAGTCAAAGAGCGACCAGACAACTTCTCAGTTAGCATCCAAAATGAAAACGCCGTTGACGGTGGATATATATTCAGGTCCACGGATGATTGGTCGGGCAAGTCTGGGCAGACAATCAACAAGCTCGTACCGATTGGATATAGCCCCGTCAAATACTGGGGCGACGGCTCAATCGAAACCACGGGAGTGGGTAGCGTAGAAGACCCAACGGTCATCTACACGTACAGGGTAGACCCCTGCTTTGACCCTCAATCTGACCCGTCCTGTCCGGCGTACGTCGCTCCGCTGCCGGATTTACCTGTAATCACCCCCTACAACGCCCTAGAGGACGATGCTGTTGGCATAGCCACAGCTGAAACTGACAGAGAGCTGTATGAGGACGACGAGGCCGAGAAGAAAGACAAGGATGAGGAGGAAGAGCCTGATATGGAAAAGGCTCTGGCTGCCAACGACAACGCCCTGACCATCGCTAACCAGATGACGCAAAACGCTATGCTTCGGGCGATGAATCCTGTCACAATGACTCAATATTATGCAGCCACAATACCCGGCGGCACCTATCAGGAAGCAGTGGTACTGGTAGACAACAAACTGCCCGACAATAAGCGGGCATTTCGCAGTATGGCGAACGACAAATTGCACACCAAGATGGTGGGGGAGCAATACAAATGAAAAATGTCAAAATAGTGGCGATAATGTGTCTATGTAGCGCAACTGCGTATGCAGTGGACGTGCCAATCGAAGGCACAGTGCAGAGTCGCTGTCTGATTAACACGGATACCGCTGGCGTGTACGGCAACCCAAACGCCTATACCCTGACAACCACCCCTGCCGATGGCGGGGTTCTGCCTATCGTTCGCTACGATGTTTCCCTAGCGGATGCGTACAAGGCTCGGATTACTTACCCAACAGCGTTTTCTGCCAGCCCAAGCCTGAGCGATATGGTGACTTGGACGGGTTCAGTTGAGGTGCAGGAGGTTTCCGACGTGGCAATGGCGGACTACGACACGGATGCCGTCACTTTCGACCAGACCAAGGAATATGACTTGGTTGCCACTGGCACGACTTGGTTTAAGGTCGCATCAACCGCGACGTACGGTGGTGGCGGCAACAAGGCGTTTCCGGGCGGAACCTACCGATCTGTAGTGGTGGCGGAGTGTATCGCGCAATGAGCGATTGGCGAAAAGCTGCGGTACAGGCTGTGGATGCCCTAGAGAAAGCCGCGGATGCCCTGCGACAAGCCATTGGCGAGCATGACATGGCAGAGTATCAGAGGCTAGATGCGCTTGATAAGCTGGCAAAGGAAGCCCAAGAAATGGGGCTTTACGACTGATGTTCCCGAAAGCTATTTCGGCGACATGCTTACTTTTCCTTAGTGGGCAAGCGTTTGCGCATGAAATGGTTCCGACTTACCCAAAGCTGAAGCCATCCCATGTGGATGGTGTGTCGAAGGTGGAAATGGAACTGTTCAACAAGCGGAAGGATGTGGAGTTCTACGAGATCGGGGTGTTCACTGAGGACTGGCAGCCTATTCCATTCGTGAGCGCCTACCGCATGGCCCATGTGCGCTATCTTGGACACCTCAAATTTGATGTGTATATCCGCAGCAAAGACGCAGAGAAAGCGCAATACATTTGCAGTCAATCCAAGCTGCGTGGTGATGGAACAGGCACTCTACTGGCGAGCCGAATATGCTCAAAATTCCAGCAATAGCACTGATGTTTTGCGGTGTAGCGATGGCTGATAACTCCTCGCTCAACCTGCAACTGCCGAACGCTGGCAGCAGCTACGGCACAGACAAGATTCGTGCGGGTGACATGGAATGCTCGGCCAGTATCGGGGGGGCAACCAACTTTGAGATTGGTGCGACTGGCATCGTGAACAATGCGACTAGCCCATTCAGCAGTCAAGACCCGGCCAATCCCACCACAAAAGACATTGGCCTGTATGCCCGCATCGTGATCCCGCTAGATGCCCCTAGAGAGCGGGTGAACTGCAATACGCTGTATCAACTGGAACTTCAGGCTAGACGGCTAGAGGTGCAAAAACTCCAACAGGAACTTGAGAACCTGAAGAAGCTGCAAGGCGGGTTTGATAATTGAATTATAGTCGATTATATGCCGAGGTATAAATGGCGGATTTAGACGACAAACTGGACAAATTCGAGGAGGCGAAGGATGCACTGGCGCAAAAGAAATTCACCGTCTTGGGGTTTAGTTTTAATTGGACTGGGCTGGTGGTTGCTGGCGGTGTGGGCAGTAGCGCACTTGGTGCTTTATATGCAGGGTTTCTGATGTACCAAAAGGTAGAGGAAATTGCTAGTCTCGACCTCGGAGCCTACGCTGCCCAGATGGAGCAGACTAGCAACAAGATCGAAACTCAGGAACGCTTGCTGGAATCCATCGAGCAGAATTTACGCGATGCAAAGCAGCTGACTTACGACATCGAGAAGCGGGTCAACGACAAGATCGTGCGGTTCGAGGATAAAATGGACAAGTTCGAGGCTAAGGTCGAGGAGACCAAAGCCGAGTTAGAGGACAAACTCCAGAAGGCTCTGGACAACCCTTTGGCGAACTAATGATCGAATTTCAGCCTTTTACCACTTCTATTTTTATAAGCGAAGGTTTGCCAGTAGCTGACGTATGCTTATCTGAAATTTTCAAATTACAGCATGAATCTGAAGGCAGCAAAATAAGTAACGCTGGTGGTTGGCAGTCTTGCCCTTACAAGTACAAAGATAATCCCTTTTTTGATGGCGTAGTTGATTTGGTGCTAGAACACGCAAATCAAGCCGCGTACGCTTATGGCTTCGACTCTGCCTTAAAGCTGGAAAGCTATTGGCTGAACATAAATGGTAAGCACGACTACAACCGGCTGCACAATCATTTGGGTGTTTGCCTATCAGCAGTTTTGTTTTTGAAGGCCCCAGAAAATTGCGGTGATCTGTTTTTTGAGCGGCCCGGCATAACGCCAATAGTCCCCGGCTTTGATAGATTGAACGCTCTGAACTGGAGTAACTACTCAATAACACCGACGGAAGGTAGGCTAGTCGTTTTTCCAGCCACCATGAATCATTTTGTGGATCGAAACGAAAGCGATGAACTGCGTGTTTCCGCAGCGTTTAACTTTATAGTAGGAAAAAATGAGATATAAGTACTGGGTTTGGCCTAAAGGAACGGTAGCAGCAGAAGTCTGCGATCAATGGGTACAGCGGTATGACTCTAAGGTGACTTCCGCCACCGTTGATGCTGAAGGTCGAAATGATCCTGAACAGCGCATAAGCGAAACTTTTTTTGCGTCTGATCAAGATTTAGTGTCTATGGTCCGTATGTACACGTGGCACGCGAACCGAGAGGCTTTTGGTATTGATGTAACAGACTCAATAGAGTGCCAGTACACTAAGTACAACGGGGAAAATAACGCATTTTACGATTTTCACATTGACTCTTTTTTGCACGCGACGCCGCAGGCGTATGACAGAAAGTTGTCCTGTATTATTTTACTAACTGATACGTCTGAGTTTGAAGGCGGCGAGCTTTACATAGGAAACGGCACCGATATAGAAAAAATTACACTAGAACAAGGGTCAGTTATAGTGTTCCCGAGTTTCTTACAGCATAGGGTTGCGCCCGTAACTTCCGGGATCAGGCGGAGTATGGTTTCTTGGGCGTATGGCCCGCACTGGAGATAATATGACTGACTTTCAAGCAGCCGACATCAACGGCGACGGAAAAATTGATGAAGCGGAATACAAAATCCATATCGAGCGCATGCGCAGAGAGATGGAAGACGAAGATGCCAAGCGAGATCAGCAACGTAAGATGGTCTGGTTTGCGCTGTTCGGCATGCTTGGATACCCGCTGTTCGTGTTCGCCAGCGGCGCGCTCGGTTTTGACAACGAGTCCAAGATTATCGGGGACATGTCTGGCGTGTACTTCATGTCCGTTGGATTAGTAGTCAGTGCCTTCTTCGGTGCTGATGCGTATGTAAAAGGCAAAGAAAAGAAAAAGGAGAAGGGGGATGAATGAGGTCATAAACTTTCTTATCTCAGTTTCCCTCGGCGCTCTTTTCGCTACTGCCACCTACGTCTACCTCGGAGGTAAATGACATGATCCCAGTTGAACTGCTGACAATGGCTGGGGGTGCGACTCTCGGCGGCGTCTTTAAGATGATTGACAAAGCTCAGGAAGCGAAGAAAGCGCAGAATGAGATGATGATGCAGATGATGAAGGCGAAGACCGAAGAGGCCGATGCCGCGTCTGCGAGAGCCACTGCCGCCGCTGATGCTGCCGCCGCACGAGTGGGTAACGACCCGTTCGCCAAGATGACCCGCCGCATTTTCGTGCTGTCGATGATCGGTCTGGGAGCTTGGGCGATGATGGGCGGCCTGACTGGTCTGGATATTCTGGTTCCGGTAGAGCGCACCACAGGTTTCAACTTGCTTGGTTTGATCGACACTACCAAGACGCAGACCGAGTTTGTTCGCCTAGAAAATGCTATTGTTGCCTTTGAGTGGCTGAAGATTAGTATTTTGGCTGCCGGTTCGTTCTATCTTGGGAAAAGCTGATGAGACGGTATTACGCTAAAGGTGGTCGGGTTGATAAAGGCGCAATGGCTTGCAACAAGCCGCGCCGCACTCCAAGCCACCCGAAGAAGAGTCACGTCGTCAAGGCGTGCGAGGGCGGCAAGGAGAAGGTCATTCGATTCGGTGAGCAAGGTGCCAGCACTGCTGGTAAGCCCAAAGCGGGCGAGTCAGCTCGCATGAAAGCTAAGCGTAAATCGTTCAAAGCCCGCCACGGCAAGAATATCGCCAAGGGTAAAATGTCCGCAGCCTACTGGGCGGACAAAGTGAAGTGGTGACCCATGGAAATGATTTTTTGGAACGGTGTGCTGACTTTTGCGTTTGCGACGGCTGGCTTTTTGATTAAACGCCAAGCGGAAGAAGTAGATCGTTTGCAGATTTTGTTGAATCGTACCCGCGAGGAAATGGCGAAAGAGTACGTGACGAAAGCTGAAGTTCACGCCGACATCAACCGGATTATGAACCGGCTGGAAGTACTGGATGCCAAACTCGACCGACTGATGGAGCGCCACTCGTGAGGTGTTACTACAAGAAAGGCGGTACCGTAAAGGACGCCTGCTACCGCAAGGTCAAATCCCAATACAAGGTGTTCCCGTCCGCTTATGCGTCGGGTGCCATAGCTAAATGCAGGAAAGCCCGTGGCGGTAAGAAAGACTAAAAAGGGCGCGGCGCTGAAGCGCTGGTTTAAGGAGGACTGGAAAGATGTTCGCACAGGTAAAGAATGCGGTCGCCAAGACGGCGAAAAACGTGGCACTCCGTATTGCCGTCCAACTAAGCGGATTTCTGCGAAGACTCCTAAAACTGCTGGAGAGATGACCTCTGCGGAAAAGAAAAGCCGCATAGCTCAGAAGAAAAGACTTGGGCAGCCAGCGGGCAAGCCTAAGCGGGTAGCCCCCTTAAAGCGCAAGAAAAAATGAAAATCAGGGTAGAAGTCGGCAGCTTGAATCCGGGAGACCGTTTCTGGTTCCGAAACGCCCAATTTGAAGTGGTGCAAAACAACGGCTCTCGGTATGTTGTAGCTGTCAGTTTGCAAATTAACGCGAATCTTCACCTTGACCAGCAAGAAGAAGTTGAGGTAGAGCGCGATGCTGACTAAAATTTCGGCATACGATGGAGGCTGCTCATGGCGCTGATGAAACTCGACTTCCTGCCGGGGGTTAACAAAGAGAATACCCCGTACACCAACGAGGGTGGGTGGATTCAGTCTGACAAGATTCGCTTCCGCTCCGGCAAGCCTGAGAAAATCGGCGGCTGGGACAAGTACATCCCAGACCAACTTATCGGTATTGCCCGCGCCCTGCATATCCAGCGTACGCTGGACGGTACGATTTACCTCGCCATTGGCACGAACGAGAAGGTTTATATCGAGGGTGGTGGCACCCTGACAGACATCACCCCGATTCGTGAAACGCAGGCGTTATCTGGCCCCTTCGATACTACCGCAGGTTCTGCGGTTATTACGGTAAACGACACCGCTCACGGCGCTGACGACGGTGCGTGGGTAACTATTTCTGGCTCCACTGACGTGGACGGTATCCCCGCTGCGGAGATCAACACCGAGCACAAGATCACTTATGTCGACGCAGACAGCTACACAATTACTGTAACCACTACGGCGTCAGCCGGTGGCTCCGGCGGTGGCGGGGCGTCCGTATCAGCCGCATACCAGATCAATCCGGGTGAGGTTAACGGCATTTACCAGTACGGCTGGGGTGCAGGACAGTGGAATCGTGCTCGTGCTTCAGGCGCTGGCTGGAACCGCCCTGCGGTAGCGGCGGGTGTGTCCCTCGACCCTCGTGTCTGGCACTTTGAAAGCTGGGGCGAGGACATGATTATGGGGTACATCGGTGGCTCGCTGTATCTGTGGGACGCTACAAACCCGCTAGTCCGAGCCACGCAGATCACGCAGGCGCCGCATAAGGTGAACCATTTTGTAGTCACGAGCGACCGCCATCTGGTGTGTTTTGGCTGTAACGTGCCGGGAACGGCGAGTGCTGCTACCGACCTTGATTCCATGCAGATTCGCTGGTGCCAGCAAGAGGATTACACCGACTGGACGGTGACTTCAGTTAATACCGCAGGTGATCAGCTTTTGACCGGTGGCACAGAGATTATGGCCGCTGCGAATACTGAATCTCAGGTTCTGATCTGGACGGACGACACCGTTCACGCTATGCAGTACATCGGCCCTCCCTACACTTTTGGGTTCAGTCAGGCGGGTACATCCTCCGGCATCGTAAGCTCAAATGCGTGGGCGGCGTACAACAACGTCGTGTATTGGATGGGCGATAACGCGTTCTACGTCTACCAAGGTGGTACTGCGGTTCACCCGTGTACTGTTCAGCGTTACGTATTTAACGGGCTGGATGACCAGCAGAAAGCTAAGGTTCACGCCTCCCTCGACCGTGAAAATCACGAAATCACGTGGTTCTACCCTGCTACTTCTGTTGGTACTCGTACCCTAAACGGTGCGATCTCCGCGTCAGACACGACAATTACCGTTAGCTCAACCGCTGGGTATGCGCTGACTGGCTCTATTCAAATCGACAACGAAACCATCGACTACACCGGCAAGACAGACTCCAGTTTCACAGGCTGCACGCGAGGCGTTCGTGGCACGGTGGCCGCTGCGCATGACGACGAATCGACGGTATCTAATCCCGACACTAATAACTGGTCGTACGAGCCGTACCACTACGTCAGCTTTGGTTTAATTGACCAGCTGTGGTGGCTTGGTAAGTTAGAACGCACGTCGTGGGTTGATCGTGGGGCATTTACATATCCGATCGCAACGGGTCCGAACGGTTACTTGTTTGAGCACGAGAAGGGCTACGATGCGGACGGTGAGCCGATGTTCGCGCAGATCGTTTCCGGTGATTTCGACATCGGTGAAGGCGATAGCTTAATGTTTATTAACCGTGTTATTCCCGACTTTACTATTGACGGTGGCAGCGTGGACCTTAAATTCCAGTCTCGGTATTACCCGTTGAGCGATCAGGTGCGAGAGACCATCGGCACGGTAACTTCTAGCACAACCAAGATTGACACCCGTATTCGTGGCCGTCAGCTTGCGCTGTCTATTACGAGCAAAAACCTTGGTGACTGGTGGAAATACGGCTCTACGCGAATTGACCAGCGTACGGACGGGCGTCGATGAGCAAAATCACCAACATCCGCCTACCTAGCTCGGGAACTAACCCGAACTACAATCCTGTTGCGTTTAACCAAGCGCTTGAGGCGTTGCAGCAGATTGTTCGTCAGCTGAACACCACGTATACCCCGCAAGCGACTGAGGATAGCCAGTCGCGGTTGGATTGGTTTAGTGGCTCCTAAAAGGTGTAGACATGGCTAATAAGTATTTTCGCGAGCATTTGATACCGTCGGCGGCTACTGAAACCGACCTTTATACGGTGCCAGACGCCAATACTTCAATCCTCCGCTCGCTCCGCGTGACCAACGGAAACGCGTCTAGCTCAAATATCACAGTCTCTCAGTATGACAGCGGGGGGACCGAGGTATTTTTGTTGAAAGATTACGCGCTATCCTCGAATAGCACGATTGACGTGTTTAACGGAGTACCATGCGTACTGGAAGCTGGGGACAAAATCACTGTAGAATCAAGCCAATCTACGGTACATTTCTATCTATCGTACTTAGAGTTTGACCGAAACTAAAGGTTATTGCTATGAATCCAGCACAATACGGTCGCAATGGCGACAACACAATGGTCCACATGAATAACCGTGAGGTTGCTGGACTCGAAGCCCTAGCCCGAGCAAACGGTACGAATCTGACGATCAATCCGACTACCGGATACCCAGAGGCATTTAATCTACTGCCTACCTTAGCAGGTATCGCTGGCGGTGCTCTTGCTGGCCCATGGGGCGCGGCTCTGGCTTCTGGTGCTACTACCACAGCAACGACCGGCTCTCTGGAGCAAGGTTTACTGGCAGGTGCTACCGCCGGGGCGATGAGCGGCATCGGAAACGAACTGGCTAACGTGGGCGCAGAAGCTGCTGGTCAGACCGCTTTGGACGAAACGACGAAACAAATGATCCAAGAGTCTGTTCAATCTGGTGCGACTCAAGGAATTGGCGCAGACCAAATGGCGACTCAATTAGGTCAGGAGTTTGGCTCTGAAATAACTGCCGCAGGCATGCAGCCTACTGACTTTTTCACTCGCACTAGCGGGTCAATTCCTTATGTCACTGAAGGTCCGACTATTGCTAGCCAGATTCAACCGGGCGGCATGGCTCCTCCGGGCGGCTTCCAGCCTGAAATCCAACCAGCTAACTTATCAAAGCTAACCCCAAGCAAGTATGGGCAGATGTATGAAGGCGGTAAGAGCCTCTTGTCTGACTCGTCTGGTAAAAGTTTGGGTGAGTTTGTTTCTTCGCAGAAGATTCCTCTGGCTACCGCCGGTGCTGGCATGATGGGTCAGGCCCAATACGCTGCCGCAGAAGAAATGCAGGGCAAAAAGGAAGCGATGGACGCTGAGAAAGCGGCTCAGCTTGAAAAGACTCGTCAGACTATCCGCCAGAATTACGCGAATGTTGGGCGAGCACTGCCGATGAACCCATATACAGGCCGCCCGGTATTTGCAGAAGGCGGCATCGTGGGTTTGATGGACGGCGGCTCAACTAGCCCATACACAAAAGACCAGTTTGAGAGCGATTATGACGCTGCTATGGCTAAAGAGTCGTGGATGCGCAGCCTGCCTGCTGACGTGGTTGAAGCTATTTTTGGCATCAAGGACCCGCACGTGCTGAATAAGATGTACGAGCAGTCCAGAGGCACTGAGAAAAAAGCGGCTGGTGGTGCCGTCGGAAATTTTAACCAAGCCCCCAGATATTTAGAAACTGGGGGCATGCTTGGTGACGGTATGAGCGACGACATCCCCGCGATGATCGACGGCAATCAACCCGCTGCCCTGTCTGACGGTGAGTTTGTAGTCCCTGCTGACGTTGTAAGTCACTTGGGTAACGGCTCGTCTGATGCAGGTGCTCAACAACTTTATGGAATGATGGGTCGAATCCGTCAGGCCAGAACCGGCAACAAAGAGCAGGGTAAAGAAATTAACCCACGCAAGATGATGCCAGCATGATTGTGCAGCCAGTGCTCCGCGAGAATATCCACCAGACGTGGAATTTGGTGGAAAAATGGCTTGAAAAAGCGTTAGAATTTTCAAAAGGTGACTACAACGCAGAACATGCTAAAGTCTACCTAGCTAACGGCATGTGGCAATTATTTGTCGCCGTTGACGATTCTGGCGACGTACGCGGAGCCTGCACAGTAAATTTTGAGAACAGACCAAACGACCGGGTGGCGTTTGTTACTGCTATGGGGGGCCGCATGATAAGCGACCCTGACACTATCCAGAACTTCAAGCAGCTGCTGAAATCATACGGCGCTACAAAACTTGAAGGTGCTGCTAGGGAGTCAACCAAGCGGTTGTACGAATCCAAGTTTGGTATGGCAGAAAAATACTCTATTGTGGAGGCAGCCCTATGAGCGGCGGTGGCGGCGGCGGTACTCAAACCAGTACCTCATATCAAACGAACCTTCCCGAATACGCAAAGCCGTATTACGAGGAGATGATGGCACGGACTCAAGCAGAGTCTATTAAGCCTTATACCCCATACACTGGCGACCGCATCGAGGGCTTCACCCCAGAACAAACTACGGCGATGCAGGGCATCTATGGTTTGCAAGCTCCGAGTGGAATGGCTGCTGCTGAAACAGGGCTAGCTAATGCAGCGCAAGCCGCGCAAGGTGTTCAATCTTATGCCCCGACTACTTTTGGCACTCAGTATTCTCCGACTGGCGTAACTTCAGGCTATCAGGCCCAGCAGATTACTCCGGGCTACCAAGCGGGCACATTTGATACTGCTACCGCTCAGGCGATGATGGACCCGTACATGCGTAATGTGCTGGATACCCAGAAAAAAGAAGCGATGAAAGAATTTCAGCGCGGCAAGGCTGGCCGTGCGGCTCAGGCCGTGCAGGCTGGCGCGTTCGGTGGTGGTCGGTTTGGTGCTGAAGAAGCAGTGGCTGAATCTGAAATGTTGGATCGCCTCGCCAACATCGAAGCAACCGGTATGCAGCAGGCGTATGAGCAGGCTCGTGCTCAGTTCGGTGCAGAACAAGGCATGCAGCAGCAGGCAGCTCAGATGGGCCTCACCGCGCAGCAACAGACCGAGGCGGCGCGTCAGCAAGAAGAGCAGTTTGCTCAGTCCGCAGCTCAGATGACAGAGGGTCAACAGCAGTTTGCAGCGAACATGGCGCAGCAGGTGGCTACCAGTCAGGAAGCGGCGAATCAGTTTGCGGCTCAGTACGGCCAGCAGGGCGTTCAGTTGTCTATGCAGGTGGCGCAGGCTCAACAGCAGCAGGCAGAAGCTCAGCAGAATCTGGACACTGCTCGCCTCACTCTCCAGAAAGCGACAGGTGCGGAAGAACAGGCGCAAGCTCAGAAGGTACTAGACCAAGCCTACCAAGACTTCGTCAATGCTCGCGACTACGAGCGTCAGCAGCTGGCGTTCTACAACGCCCTGCTCCGTGGTATTCCAGTTCCTGTGCAGCAGGAAACTATCGCGTATCAGCCTACGGCTGGGCTTGGAACTCAAATTGCCGGTCTTGGTATCGCCGGTCTCGGCGCATACAACGCGATGGGTGGTTAAGAAATGAACATCGTAAAGCTACAGAATGACCTGAAAGATTTATCTGACCGTCAACTTCTAGATTCCATGCAGATGGGGTCCGCACCGCAGTATCTGGTGCTTGCTGAAATGCAGCGTCGCAAGAAGATGCGCGACAACGTGCAGCAGGAGCAACAGCCACAAGGCAGCGTAGCGGAAGAAATTATGGGCGGTATCGCCCAGTTACCTGCTCAAAGCATGGAGCAGATGGCTTCAGGTGGTCTGGTGAGCTTTGCGAAGGGTGGTGAAACTTCTGGCTATGCAAAAGGTTTGAAGGAAGCATGCTGGACTGACCCTAATACTGGGGAAGAAAAGTGCCCTCCGTCTAAAACTACGATGCTTGAGCCGGTAAAAAAGGCGGAAGGTGGCATTGTTGCATTGCAGGCTGGCGGCACACCGTCTGAAGCTCGTGCGATGCTGGCTGCACGTGGTGTAGATACCACTGGCATGTCTGATGAAGAAGTTATGGGCGTGGCGGCTGTTAATACTGATGTTCCGTTGCCGAACATAGATGTGGCTGAGCCTATGGTTGCGCCTAACCAGAATGCTACAGTTGAGAATCTGCAAATTGCTCCGGCAACTCCGTCAGAGCCCGCCCCTAAAGCTGAGCCTAATTTCTTTGAGAAGGGTTTGGGTGCTTTGGCAAACGCCATTACCCCATCAGCTGAAGCAGCTGAAGCTAAGCCTGAGCCTGCTCCAGAAGCTAAGCCTGAGCCTGCTCCAAAAGCGCAGCCTTATGTTCCGATGATTGATGAGTTTGGCATGCCAGACCCAGAACAGGAAGCTGCTGATTTGGAAGCCCGCGCTAAACGCCAGCGTGAAGTTGGTGCTATTGGTAAAGCGCAGGCTCTTGAAGAGCAAGCGGCTGAAACCCGTCAAGGCCCACAGCCAGACGTAGGTGAGATTACTGGTCAAATCGAAGAGCGGATTAAAGACGCAACTGGCGGACGCCTCTACCTATTTGGTGAGCCGCCGGGAACTGAACAGCGTCAGTGGCACGCCAACCGTGCTCGTGAGCTGCATTCCCAACTGCGTGCTATGACCGATAACAAGGACGCGCAGCTTGAAGCTGACCGCCTTGAGAAAAAATACCCAGCGTTGATTGGTGGCGTAACCGACGAAGAGCAGATTCGCGACATTCGTCAGGGCAAAGTAGAGCCGCCTAGCAAGCAGAAGCAGATAGATGCTCAGAGTGCTGCGGATGAGCGCATCAACCAGTACTTATCTGAACGCACTACGGCTACTGAAGGCCCAGTTGATGACTTAACTAAGTTGTACCGTGAGATTCAGTCTGAGCGTAAAACGGCAAAAGAAGACGCGAAGGGTCGTTCTACCAATGAGGCACTGATGCGTATGGGGCTGGCTATGATGGCTAGTAAGAACCCAGACTTCTTCGGCGCTCTTGGCGAAGCGGGCATCGAGGGGCTCAAAGGCGCTAAAGAATCTCGTGAAGCACAAGCTGCGGCTGAAAAGCTCTACTTGGGTGAAATCGGCGACCTGCTGGCTGCACGTGAACTTTCAGCAGCTAAAGCTATTACCTCTCAAACTGCAAAAGCAGAGAGCATCCGTAAGGCTATTGATCTGTTGAAAGACATGCCGATTATGAACGACGATGATCTAAAAATGCGTGATTCTCGCATCGCGATGCTCCAAAAAGAGTACGATACTCTGATGCAGCTCGGCGGTGGTGGCGTAGGCTATGGCGTAATGCCGCAAGGGTATGATCCAAGCAGGTTTGTAACTAGACCAGCACAGTAATAAGCTCCATCGGGAGGAGGATGCCTAATGGCATACAAGTATTCACTGCAATCTCCTGATGGTCGCATCGTCGATTTCGAGATGCCGTATCAGGTCACTGAGCGCGAAGCTCAGGAGTTGGCCGCTTACCATTTGTATCAGCAGGATCAACAGCAAGCTAAGCTAGAACAACAAGCATCAGGCTGGCGTAACCCACTTGAATTTGCTCTAGATACGGCGATCGGCCTCGGTAAAGGTGTCGTCGGTCTGGGTGAAACTGCGCTCGACATCGGTGCGCTAACTGGCGCCTACGAACCTGATAATGTCGCGTCTGAGGCGCTTCAAAGTGCTCAAGACTGGCTGTCTGAGCAGAAGTCAGAAAAGGTCAAAGCTCAGGAGCAGCTGTTTCAACAGGAGATGGCTCAGGTTGGGGATGAGGCTGGCTTCACTGAGGAGGCTGGCGCGGCTCTGTCGTACATCGCTCGTAACCCAATGTACTTGCTCGACCTAGCTGTTGAGCAGATTCCGCAGCTTCTCCCAATCGCTAAGGCTGGTGCTGGCGCTCGTGCTCTAGCAGCCCGTGCTCTCCCTGAAGCTACCAAACAAACTCTAAACCGTGCTGGTATTACCGGTGCTCTCGGTGCCGCAGGCGCTATGCAGGGCTCTGACATCGGCATGCAGACGTACGACAAGGTGTACGACACCATGATCGGTCAGGGCTACTCTGAGGAGATGGCTGCTGAGAAGGCCCTCGTAGAGGCTCAGAAAGACGCTATTCAGGCGGCAGGTGTCACGTTGGGCACTGGTGCCCTCTTACCGGGCGCTACGGCTGTTGAAGCGGCTCTACCGGGCGTTACTACACTTGCTAGAACTGGCACCGGTGTGGCTAAGCGTATGCCGAGAACTCGTGCTGCCGCTAAAGGCTTCCTCGGTGAAGCTGGTCAGGAAGGTGCGGAAGAAGGACTGGGTGCCTACATTTCCGGTCTGACCGCTCAAAAATACGATCCAAGCGTCGACCCGATGGCTGGCGTTGGTACGCAGGCGGCTCTTGGTGCCGCTCTCGGTGGTGTATTTGGTCTGCCAGCTGGCGTTGTTAGCGCCAATCGTGAGATTAAGGCTGACCGAGAAGCGACTATCCTCAAGCAGGCGCAGGAGGCTGAAAGAGCTGCCCGTCTGAGCGGAACCCAGATGCCTCTACCGGGCATCCCAGAGGTTGCTGGCCCTCCAGTTCCTACTGCTGAGCAAGCGGCAGCACAAGCGGCTGTTTCTGACTTTACGTTAGAGCAGCAAGACATGAACGCTCCGCAGCAAATTGAGATGGATTTCGGGCAACCGACACCTGCTGCTACTCCTGTTGCACCGGGGCAGATGAATTTACCGCTGCCTTCTCGTGAAGTTCGCACCGACGCAGAGATCATCACCCAGACTCAGGGTTTGCTTGATACGTTTGATGAGACTTTCCCCAAGACTGTATTCAACAACAAAGAGCGCAAAGAGATTCGCGACAAGTTGAAGCAGGACCTTGAGGCTGCTAAGGGTCGTCAGTTGATTACTGACTCTGGAACGCTGCAACAACGCCAAGGCGAAGAACGCGCAGCAGAAAGCGCGCAGACTTTTGAACAGGCACAACCAGACTTGTTTGGTGAAGTTCGCCCTCAGCGTGAGCCGATGACTGCTGAAGCTGAAGTGGTGCCAACTGACTCTGTGTTTGATGAGAATCAGCTTGAGTTGGAATTTGGCCCACCAGCGCTCAACCGTGCTGACCTGAATCTTGGCGGCATGCCAGCTAAAGACACAAAAGTCTACAGTCAGGTTGAAGAAAAGCTGTCTGGGCTGTACCTATCTCGCCCAGAAGATCGCGCTAAGATCGCAGAGGTGTCCGCTGAGTTGGCGAATATGCCTCAGAAATGGGCTGGCAATCTGGCTCAATATCTGGATAACCGCCTTCAGGTGACTGAGGGTCTGGCGGCTACCGATCCGCAAGCTGCTCAAGCAGCTCGCGAGAAATTAAAAGCTGAACAAGCGGCTAAGTATGAAGCGTTTCGCGCACGTCAGGAGCCGTTTGAAGCTCGTGCTCGTGAAGAAATAGGCGCTCGCCTCGATGCCCAACAAGAAGCTCGCCGTAAGGCTGATGCGGAACGTAGAGCGGCTGAAGAAGACGCTGCTTACGCAGGTCGTGGAGCGCCAGAAGCGCTGACTACCGTTACTCTGGACGAGGCGTATGCAGATCAAGCTCGCCGTGAGCAGGATTTAAGTGCGATCGAGTTTGAACTCGATATGCAGTATGTCGAAGACGTAATCCCAAATAGACCACGTGCTACCAAAGAGACAGCTAAGACTCTGGTAGATGAGTACACCAGAGCTACAGCTTCAAATGATGCTAAAGGCGTCCGTGATGTTAACGCTCGCGGTAGAGAGCTTTTAGGAGAGCAATGGGCTGAAGTTAGAAAATCTGTACTCGACGGTCGTCGTGAACAACGCCGTGATCTGGCAGCTCAGATTACAGGCAGAGGTGCTCAACCTGCTCAGCTTGACATGTTTGCTCAGTTAGAGCGGCAGGACAGAGCTATCAAAGACCTCGGCGAGCAAGTACAGCGTATGGCGGAAGAAGCCGCCAGAGCTAAACAGGAGGCTGATGATGCAGTCGCAGACGCCCAAAAAGCTGCGAATGAAGCAGAACAAGCTGCCGAAAGGGCAGATACCGTATCTAGTGCTGATCAACGGGTCGAAGAGACTGCCGATGTCGGCCCAGCAGTTGACGAAAGCGTGGAGGTGGCTGGAGTGCAGCCCGAATCCACAGCCCCCACGGGGACTACGACACCTGACGAAGGAACAATGGCACGCGGTGGCGCAGGTGCTGTGGGAGACGTTGGAGGAACAGTCGGAGAGCCAGCTGCACTAGAACTGCCGCAGACCGCCATTGACCTCCAGCGGGTCATGGACAATCCGAATGAAGCGAATTTCGCTACGCTCTTGGATACTGCTGTAAGTGAAGGCTACATCAACGATGAGCAAGCCAACAAATATATGGACCGCATCGACAACGAAAAGTCGCGTGCGCAAGCCACCCGTTCTATAACCACTCGCGTTCTCAACGACGCCTACTTCACTGCGAATGTTGATCAGGCACTGGAGCTCTCTAAGCAGATGCACCAGAAGATGCCTACCGCTAAGGAAAAGGCAGATGCTGAAGCCAAGGCGATCGCTGAAGAAATCCGTCAGATTGAAGAAGAAGGCATTGAATTTGATGTCGATGACGACGTTGACTTCGATACCGAACTGAAGCGCGGCCCGTACAACCCATCTCGCCAGTCTACTGTTGAGCAGCTGAAGCAGGTTCTGAACCCGATCATCAGACGCTTGAAAGATGTCGGCGTTGAGATCGTCCAGTCACGGAGCGAACTGCCCGTTGATGTACCAAATAACGTACAGGGTGTGTTCCACAAGGGTAAGGTTTACATCGTAGCCGATGCTACTTCTGTGTTTGTCGCTGAAACTATTCTGGCGCACGAAGTTATCGGTCACGCCGGTCTTGAAAGCGTGCTGGGCCGCTCTGGCTTCAACAGCCTGATTAAGCAAGTTAAGCAGCTTCGCAGCAATCCACGCATCCAGAGGGTGCTTGAGGATATACGCAAGGAATATACAAACCATCAAGGCGAGTACAACCTGAGCGAAGAGCAAGAGGCTCGTGAAATCTTGGCGCATATCGCCGAGAGCAAGAAGTCGCTGCTTACTGATAGCGGCGTCCGTCAATTCTGGAACAAAGTGAAGATGATGTTCCGCAACGCTATGGCTCGTATGGGTCTGGCGTCTGAATCTGATGTGATGCTCGACCGCCTGATCTACGACGCGGCTCTGCATGTGCAGGGTGGCAACGCAGCTGTGCGTAAGAACCGCATGTTCAACCGCAGCCCATACCAAGCGGCGCACACTATGCAGCGTGCGTGGGATAAGGGCTATCAGGGCTTCGATCTGCGTGAAGCGGGTGCGTATCTACGCGGTATCAACAACGGTA
>JGI10211J34971_10000798_pt1 | contig 26306 bp, 29 predicted proteins | sample Etolagsediment_FD_34971 | JGI IMG/M metagenome (IMG submission 34971)
GCGTTGCAGGCGAAGGTTGGTGTTGATGGTTCTGCTGTGACGACCAGTATTGATTATCAGTTGAATACTGGTTATCGGTATCATTCGACTGTCTATTTCACTTCGTCGGGGACGTTCACGAAGGCTTCGTATCCGTGGCTTCGAGCGATCCGTGTTCGACTGGTTGGTGCGGGAGGCGGTTCCGGAGCAACTACCGCGACGCTAAACGCCACGGGCGATTCGTCCACTGCGGGCGGCGGCGGTGGCGGCGCTTACGCCGAATCATTTATTAACGATATAGCATCACTCGCCTCTTCGGTGACCGTCACGGTCGGCACCGGCGTTTCGCAGTCCGCGGGCGGTTCGTCGTCGTTCGGAAGCGGCGAAGCCTACGAAGTAAGCGCCGGAGGTGGCGGAGCGGGACAAGTCGGCGTCAGTCTCACGACACCGTTTACCCGTGAAGGCGGCGACCGTGGAGTAACCGGAACCGGCGATCTCGTCATACCGGGACAATCCGGCGGGAACGGCGTGATCCTTGTCGCCGCTTCGCAAGGTTACGCCGGTCTCGGCGGTGCCTCCCATCTGTCCGGTACCCCGGTCCAAAGGGTCAACGGAGGCCTGAACGGTGACGACGGCGAGAACTACGGCGGCGGAGCAACTTCGCCGCTCGCCATCAATCAGTCAGGCGCGAGAAGTTCGGGAACTACCGGAGGAGATGGCATTGTTATCGTGGAGTTGTTTGCATGAAATACGCAGTAGTCAATAACAACGGCGAAGTCTTGAACGTCATCGTATGGGACGGTAAAGAACCGATCTCGACCGGAGAAGGGACGACGCTCGTCGAACTGCCGACGTTCGTTGATAGCGAAGGTGCGACGACGTATTGCGGCGGCTTCGGTTGGACATACAACGGCACTGATTGGATCGCACCGCCGCCCGCAGAGGAAGAGGAGTTGATCTGATGGCAATTGACTTTCCAGATAACCCATCAGTAAACGATACTTTTACTGCCGGGGGCAAAGTTTACCAATGGGATGGAACCGTATGGGAAATCTATGGTCCCAACGTGTCCCCCGGCACCTTCAAGATCGATGATGTCAACAACAGGGTTGGTATCAACAATGCGTCCCCCTCTCAAAATCTTGATGTCATCGGAAACACCCAACTTAGAGATGTGTTCATTGATTCGGTTGCTAACTGGAACTATGGCCAGTTGCGGATCAGCCGTAACGCATCTAATACGGCGAATACGAAGATTGTGTCGGTTCTGTTAGACGGCGATTCGCCAGATGACACGGACCTCTACTCAAATGCCAACGTGCTGTTGCGGACAGATTCTGCGCCGACGAGCGGTTCAACTTCTGCTGCATTGAACGCAGGCATTGAGATCACCGCTCCGGATAGCGTGCGGTTTGGTACTAATGGCGGCGAGAAAATGCGCATTGATTCCAGCGGCAATGTTGGAATCAACACAACCCCCTCATACTGGCTTGACGTAAGAGACAATGACCTTGGGCAAACTTTAGGTGACTCATCTGATCACCTTCGTTTGTCTAGTCCTGTGGTTGGCAATACATCGATGCTGTACGCATCCAACAAGCGGTTCGCTAATGGGACGGGCTGGCAAAACACAAGTTGGAGAATTCAACATAAAGTTGATAACACGGATATGGCTTTCGTGGAGTTCAACCCGGATGGTGCGGAACGGGGGATTTCTTTCGGTACCGACAATGTAGAACATGTTGTTATCGACAGCAATGGCCGTATGGCGGCTGCAAGCCAGCCATACTTCTATGCATATTTGAGTTCTAATATTTCGTTCGATTCCAATACCCAAAATACAACGGTTCCCTATAACACAACTAGCGCAAATGTTGGCAACTGCTACAATACGTCTAACGGCTTATTTACTGCACCCGTTTCAGGAAGGTACGTTTTTACTGGAGGGATTTACAGTAATACTGCTTCTGTATCCATATCTCAGTTGTGGTTTGTTAGAAACGGCGGCAGAGTCGGTACGTTCTGCCTTGATGGTGGCAGTGGCCCCAATAGGCAGGGTACCGGCTACATCTATTTAGAGGCTAACGACACGGTTGGTGTGCACCCTTGGGCTGATGGGGCAGGAACAATAAACATCGTGGCCTCAACTTTTCACACCTACTGGTCTGGTTCTTTACTCGTTTAGGAGAAGCAATGGCAACTTACACAGTTACACTTACAGATGCAGAAGATAAAGCGCTTCGTTACGTAGCGGTAGATCCTCAGGATTGGATCGACAATGCTGTACATAACCGTTGTCGTCAAGCCATCGACCAAATCTACGCTGAAGAAGTCGGACGCATGACCGACGACCCCGACATCGACAGCATCCCCGCCAACAAAGAACAGGTCGTTCTAGACGCACAGATCCAGTCTGCTGCTGACCGCCAAGCCGCTGCGGAGAGCGAGATGCCATAATGGCTATCGACTTCCCTGACTCTCCAGCAGTCAATGATACCCATGCTTACATCGAGCGCACATGGAAGTACGACGGTACTGACTGGGTCGAAATCACCCCCGAACCAGCAGAGGAAATCACCCCCGAACCAGCAGAGTAGGTATACTAAATCACCCCGCACTACAACTGGAGGATTACATGAACGTCGATTTGAATGAAGTTATGAGAGAATTGGAGCAGCGCTATCCACGTGAACTTACGATCTGCGTACAGGCTGTACAGATCAGGCTTCTTCAGGGGGCGCTAGAGGACCGAGAGGCTGAGGAAACCGACTAACCGCCCCATATCTACATCCTCAGCCCTAACCAGTGCTACACTCGTAGAGAAACCCGATTCAAGGAGTACAAATGGCTGCTAGCAAGAACACCACGAAGATCGCTGAGGTCCTCATTGAGGACGAGGCGGAGGCCCCGGCCCCCGCTCCTCAGCCCACTGTCGTGTCCCCCACGACCAAGAACGCCAAGATCAAGGGGACGTGGACCATGTACTACGGTACTGGTAAGTGGGACTTCGTGGATGGTCATCGTTATGACCTTCCTCTTGACCTTTTCGAATACCTCAAGCGTTCTGGCAATATTTATGACACTTTGTGAAACATGTATGATACGCTGGTCTCATGAAGACCTGTTGTACGTGCAAAGCGGATAAGCCACTGTCAGAGTTCGGTAAGAACAAACGCCAGAAAGACGGGCATCAACGACGCTGCTTAGAGTGCGCTCGTAAAGCCTCTGCTGAGTACTACCGCAACCACAAAGATCGCGCCACTGCCGCCACCCGTGATTGGGCTAGGCGCAATCCGGACAGAGTCAACGCCAATAGTAAGCGGTGGCGAGAAGCCAACCCAGAGAAGATGGCGCTCGCTCGCAAGAAGTCAAACGTACGCTTCTTTTACAACCTTACTCTTGAAGAGCACGAAAAGATGCTACAAAATGGTTGTCAAATTTGCGGGTCCCATGACCGTCTGCACGTAGACCACGATCATTCTTGTTGCGATGGCCGTTCTAAAGGATGCGGTAACTGTGTTCGTGGTATTCTCTGTTCAACATGCAACACTGGAATAGGTTTCTTGAGAGACGACCCGGATCTTCTTAGGAAGGCCATCGCTTATCTTGAGGGCTACACCGGAGCACAGCACGACACTCTCTGATAGAGGAGGGGCCGTATGGCCTTCATTATTCCCAACGCCGTTGACACATCTAGCGGTGCCAAGTTTGAGAACCTAGATCAGGCTGAGCCGGATTCTCTTGACTTTGAGATCCTCGGTAACACGGGCCGATCTGGTGTTCTCTCGGGGTGCGAAGTCACGTCGATCTCGTCCAGCACGGCTGTTGCTGTGTCCTCGGGCACCATCGTTATCAACGGTGCGCCGTACAGCATCAGCGCCGCTGCCTCGTTGGCTATGCCGACGGCCCCCCTCGGTACTCGCTTTGATCTAGTCGTTGCCCGCGTCTCTAGCGGAGTCGCTTCTCTGTTCGTGGTTCAGGGCGATGATGACGACACGAATCCTGAGTACCCGAAGACTTCCAACACCATCGTTGGCACCTTCAGCCCCACTACCAACGTCAATCTTGATACCGATGTGGTGCTGGCGGCTATCTACCGGCAGGGGACGCAGGTCATCACCACGTCACGTATTGCCGACAAGCGTACGTTCCAGAGTTCAGCGATCTTCGACCAGAGCACGTCCGCCCCTGAGTCCGAGGTCAGCATCTCTGCTGTGGCAGATGCGGGGCGGTTGTTCTACCGCAAGGCCGCTCCCAGCGGTACGTCGTCGGGTGTCTACGTCAAGGGTATCTACGGTGAGTGGTATGAGTTGGCCCGTAACATCGGCCCCCACCTGCCTATCGGTGCCGTCGTAGCGTGGCCCTCCAAGGGATCGCTCCCATCAGGATTCATTGAAGCCAACGGACAGAGCCTGCTGACTACTGATTACCCGGCCCTGTTCGCCGCATACGGCTACACCCACGGTGGCTCTGGCTCGTCGTTCAATGTTCCTAACCTGAACGGGAAGAGCCTCAAAGGCACTACGGATATCAACTTGGTCGGTACCCCAATAGGTAGCGACACTACAACTCTGGATATCGATAATCTGCCCGCCCACAGCCACGGGCTGAACAACCATACCCACACGCTTTCACACACCCACTCCATTAACCATAGTCATACTGGTTCAGCATCGTCTGCGGGTAACCACCAGCATAGACATCAGGATGTTCAGCAGTTCAAATCAGGCAGTAACGCTGGTACTAATAGTGGTTTTGGTGCTAGAAGCATCGAGTACAGCAATACCGATCCTGCTGGGGCGCACAGCCATACGGTGAGTGTTGGTGCTCCTAGCCCAACTACGACCAGCAGCCAGTCAGCCACTACCACCAGCACTCCTAGTGCTGATTCTACAACTGAGACCGGTTCTACCCAATCATTTAGTAACGTCCCCGCATCTACGTATGTCCGCTGGATTATCCGATCCGCGCATGGTGTGGAGACCGACACGGTGGGTGGTACCTCGCTTCTTGATGAGGCTCTTGAAGAGACCGTGACTCTGGAACTGGTGGGATCGGGGTCGCTCCCCGCTAGTCAGGCTGGGGCGGCGGTGTTCCGTATGCCATATGGGGCGCTCCTTACTGAGGTCCGCGCTGGCCTGAACTCGGGTAGCAACGCCACCTCGGCTATCAGTATCGATATCAACGAGTCCGGTAGCAGTATCCTCAGCACTCCGTTGACCATCGATGCTGGAGAGTCCAGTTCTACCTCGGCTGCTGCGGCGGCTGTCATATCAGACCCGGCCATCGCAGATGACGCACTGATCACAATTGATATCGATTCGGCAGACACAGGAGATAGCGGCCCCCTGACGGTGACCCTGTACTTCACTAGGGATGCCTGATGGCTACTAAGGCTGAGATCGTTACTATTGCCCGCAACTATCTGCGGGACTTCAAGAAGCCGTTCCAGCAGACGTTCGTCCCCATGGGCATTACCTATGATCTGGGTAAGCCCAACGTGGAGGCTGACACACTTTGGGTGGAGTATGTTCCGCAGGGTGGATCAACGTCCGCGTCAGTTGCGTACACGCTGGACGACCGTAATGGTTTGATACGGCTTGGTAGTGCTTTGCCGAACAACGCCACGCTTATGGTCGACGGTTACTACTACGAATGGCTGCTGCCGTCGGATCTGGATTTCTACGCCGATATGGCTATCAATCTCAACACGCACAATCTCAAGGTGCCGTTGGCGAACATGGCCCCCGCCGTTGCGGATGTCATAGGTATTCATACCCTCGTTCAGGCGTTGTGGGGGCTGCTTTCTGAGTACAGCCGCGACATCGATGTAATTACATCCGAGTCCGTCCACATTCAGTCATCGCAGCGTTACCGCATGGTGTCCAGCCTGCTCGATTACTGGACCAACGAATACAACCGCCGTGCTCAGGCCCTCAACATCGGGCTGGAGCGTCTGGAGGTCGTCAATCTTCGCCGCGTCAGCCGCACCACCAACCGTTTGGTGCCGCTCTACAAGCCTCGTGAGGTTGGCGATTACGGCCCCATCGAACGTATTTACCCCGAGATCGATGACGGTGTTATTGATATCGAGGAGTTGCCGGACGATATCCGTGAAGAGGTTTACGTTGACGGTGAGCCGCCGACCGGGTACCTGTCGACTGGGTACTACTGATGGACCCCCGCCGAGAACTGAGCCTGATCAACAAGCACGTTCGCAGGCGTAACCGCGAAGCCGGGGAAACCGTTATCTGGTACCAGTTTCAACCACTTCAGGGCGGGTATAGCGTTTACGACGACGTTTACGACGAGGGCGTCCCCGGGTCGGGTGGGCGTAACTATAAGCCCGCTATCACGATTCCTACCATCTATATAGAAGAGGTGGAAGACACGTACCGTGCTATTGAGGACGGTCGCCAGCCCACGCAGAATCTGCGTACGACGATCCTTTACAAGGATGCCGTTTCTTGTGGTCTGGAAGGCGCTGACGAATATAACGCCCACCTCAATGACGTGCTGGAATACGACGGTAGGTATTACAAGGTAAGCGACTATCGGGCTAGGGGCCGTATCCCTACGGAAGCGATCCTCGTGGTTCAGGCGTACGAGATCTTCTTGGATCAGGAGTTCCTGTTCGACAACGGCCCCCGAAATCCTCGTACTTCAAGCCTCCCTTGGCCTACATCGTTTCCTAGTTAGGTGTAGCATGGGGATGTAGCCGATGCGCGTTGGCTACGTGTTACCGCTTCAAAACGCCTAGAACCACGGAGGAAAGCCATGGCGGCTTCTCAACCTGCTGCATCCTTTGGTTCTAGTAAGCCGTTTATATCGGGAGAGTTCTCTACCATCTCCGCCTCCGATGAGTTCTCGGACACCTTTATCGACGTGCTCATGGACCACATCGACGATCTGATGGTCGAAGCCACCGCAGAGTTCCAAGACGAGGCGTTATCTGATCCTGATTGGAGCGTTTACGCTAGCGGTTTGGCAGTTGAGGCTGATGCCGGTGACATTCGTTTCTACTATTCGGGAGCGCAGGAAGATGAAGTGCTGGCGCTGGAGTTTGGTACTCCTGATCAGCCTCCGTCTCCCCTTATTCGCGCAACTGCTGCTAACAAGGCCCGAGACATAGCCAAGGAGTTGGGCACGAGGATTGCTGCGGAGGTGCCGATTGCCTAATCCCGGCTTTACACTCGCTGAAGACGCCGCGCTCAAGCAGCGACTTGCTAGTCTGTATGTATCCGATGATAGGGATATGCAGCGCCCCCTTCAGGTGTTCTTTAGGTACCCCGAAGCGGAGACTGAGAAGCACTACCCCTTTGCGACTATCGAATTATTGGATATCGCATACGCTCGTGATCGCCAAGAGTCTGAGCGCAGGTACTACTACACCAATGTCGCTGGTGCTTCCGCGCCCCCTCTTTACGTTTCTAATAACTCGTCTAGTCTGACCTACTTTCCTTCTGAAATGAACGCCGCTGACATGCAGGAGTATTGGAGCGGGGACGAGACGTACCTTTACACAGACCAATTAGTGCCCGTCAACCTTATGTATCAGGTCAGCACTTATTGCCGGAGCCAGCGTCATGACAGGGAATTGACCGCTGCCCTGCTCCGTTACGTTTTCCCATTTCGACGGGGTTTCATTGAAATCCCCGAAGACGGCACCATTAGGCGCTGCGATATACTAGACTGGCGGTCAGCAGATTTGCTAGATCAAGAATCTGGCTATAAAAAGCGTATATTCCGCAAGGTCGTAACAGTACAAATCAATGCAGAGATTCCGCAATCAGACTTGGTGTCTGTCAAGCGGGTCCTCTCGGTAAATGGCTCACTAGGTGACAACTACTCGGTTTCTGACGTTTTATCGACTTCTTTCTCGGAGGATTTCTAAATGCCTACCTACTCAACTCCCGGTGTCTACGTCAATGAGGGCACCCTCGCCAGCCTGACCCCCTCCGTCGCTGGAGGCACCTCGGCTGTGTTCTTCGGTGCTGCGGAGCGCGGCCCCGAGACTGCGACCCTCATTACCGATTGGGCTACCTACAAGCGCACGTACGGTGATCTCAAGAACGCCTACGACCTCGGCTACGCCGTCTACCATTTCTTCGCTAACGGTGGCCGAGCCTGCCACGTGGTTCGCGTTGTCGGAACCTACGACAGCGAGGGCGGTACCGCTGATTCGGTGACCCCCGATGCGGCTTCTTCGCTGGACGTTCCTTACTACCCGAACGGCTCGGGGTCGGCTTCCGCCGCCCTCTTTGATGTCGAGGCTGTCAGCAACGGTACGTGGGGCAACAGCCTTACGGTCACCATTGCCGCCGGTCTGGTTGACACCACCGCTTCGGCCCACGGTACCTTCACCGTTGTCGTGAACCTCGGCGGTGTGGAGGTTGAGCGTTGGCCCGAGGTCACTCTCGATCCCGATGGCAACCGCTACGTTGCTACGGTCGTCAACACCTACAGCAAGTACATCAAGGTCAGCGGTGTCTCGACGACTTCTCCCAGCGCCAGCCTCGCGTGGATTACCGAGGTTGACAACATCGCCACCTTCTCTGGTGGTACTGAGGGAGTCGTTGGACCGCAGGACTTCGCTGGTGCCGCTGACAAGGTTGACCCGATTCCGGGCAACCTGATCATGAACGCCGTCGGTCAGACCTCGACCACGGCGCTTACTCCGATCATTAACAAGGCTGTGGCTCGTGGTGACTCGTTCGTCATCATCGACCCGGACAAGACCTCTGAGACGCTGAGCGATCTCCAGACGGTTGCGTCGAACTTCTCGGGTCTGTCGAACGGTGGCTACGCCGCCCACTACGCCCCGGCCCTCAAGATGGTTGATCCGGCTAAGACTGGTCCTGCCGCGATCCGCACCACCTACCCGGGTGGCGCTATCGCCGGTTTGATGGTCCGCACTGAGGTTCAGCGCTCCGTCGCTAAGGCCCCCGCTGGATACAATGCTGATATCCGTGGCGCTCTTGGTCTCGCCGTTCCGCTGTCTGATACCGATATCGGGACGCTGTACGACGGTAACCCGTACGTCAACTCATTCAAGGCTGTGCCGGGAGCGGGAGTCGTGGTGTACGGTGCTCGCACGCTGGCCCGGGCTACCTCGGACAAGTTCATCCCGGTGCGCCGCACCCTGAACTATTTGAAGTACTCGCTCAAGCAGTTGACTGACTTCGCTGTCTTTGAGCCTAACGATGCGAACCTGTGGGCGCGTATCAACGTCGTTGTTTCCGGCTTCCTCTCGGAGTTCTACCGCTCCGGCGGTCTGGTTGGGACCAACGCTTCGCAGGCTTTCTTCGTGGTCTGCGATTCCACCAACAACACCACGACGACTATCGATCAGGGCATCGTGAACGTCGAGGTCGGTGTGGCGCTTCAGTACCCCGCCGAGTTCATTGTTATCAACCTCAGCCAGTGGACCGGCGGCAACAACGCCGTCGAGTCTCTCTGATAATCCAAGGAGTAATATCCCATGGCACGAGCAGCAGCAACCGACCCGCTTAGGAACTTTAAGTTTCAGGTCATTATCCAGCCTGAGTCGGGTTCCCGCCTCAATGACCTCATCGGCGCAAGCCTCCCCAAGTTGGGGTTCTCGGTGGTCTCTGGTCTGACTGTCCAGAATGAGATGATTGCCTACCGCGAGGGCGGCATGAACACCCATCCGCATAAGATGGTTGGACAGTCTGACTACGGCCCCGTCACCCTTACCAAGGGTGTCTTTGCCGATCAGGACGCCCTCTATAAGTGGCAGCAATTCATGCACTCGTGGGCGCAGGGTGGCCTTGAGGACGAGGGTTCACAGTCGGGCAGCAATGACTACCGATGCGACGTTGTCGTGACCGTCCACGATCATCCGGTGTCGGCGGGTTCCTACGCCCAGCCGGGGCGTTCCGAGAGTGATCCCACCCCCGCTGGTGCGATTAAGTTAGGCTACAAGTTGTTCAACTGCTGGCCCGCTTCGTTCTCGATGGGAGACCTCAACGCTGGTGACTCTTCGATCCTGATTCAGCAGATCGTGCTGAACCACGAGGGGTTCGCTGTGCAGTGGGCCTCCTCGGCGGACGGCACGATTGACCTGTCCTCGGTCAGCAACATTTCGTAACATATTTATCCACACAATTAGGAGTACAACATGAGCGAGCAGGCTGAAGCCGCACGTATCAACGAGGCCATCTCTGATCCGGTTCCTACCATGCCGGACGCCCCCAACACCGTCGTCGAACTTATGCGAGGTTTGTATGAGTCGAACGACGAGGGGGGCGTTTGGCATACTGAAGCCGAGATCCGAGAACTCAATGGCGAAGACGAGGAGTACCTTGCTTCGATTGAGAACAAGAAGGGACTTATGTACTCTGAGTACATGAGTGCCCTGCTTAGTCGGGCAGTTCTCCGAGTCGGCGGTATTCCGGTCAACAACTCCACAAAGGTTGTGGATAAGTTGATTCTGGGAGACAGGGATTACCTGTACCTTCAGATTGTTCGGGCCACTTACGGTGACACCAGAATGATCAAGATCGCTTGCCCCCACTGCGGGGTTATCAACGATGTTGATTTGGAACTTGATAAGGATTTCCCGATTACGTATCCCGACTTCGATATCCGTGAGGGTATTAAGGTCGAAACTTCTAAGGGAAATATCATTCTTCGTCTGCCTAATGGTGAAGACACGGTTGCCGTCCAGAAGGATGCTAAGACGGATGCCGAACTCAACACCATGATGCTTGCGAGGTGCTCAGTATGGCCGGAGGGGCAGGCCCCCGAAAACCCGGTTCAGTGGGCGCGTTCGTTGAACTTGGCTGACCGTAAGAAGTTGGTCAATGCCCTTCTCTCCATTGAGATCGGGCCGAAGATGGGGGAGGTGGATACTCAGTGTGCAAGTTGCGGCGAAGACATGCCAATTCTGCTCGACTGGGTCTCCCTTTTACTCAGTTAGTCTAAAACTTTTATACTGGGAATACGAAACAATAGCCACCGCATACAAAGGGTTTGGTCTACACGACATCAAATCAATGACCGTTCGCCAACGCGATTTCTGGTATCGTATGGCGAAATGGCGTAATCAGTAGCGGAGGCGTGCATGGACACTCCTAAAGGACCCGAAGCACGGGTTGGAGAACAGGTTATTGGCGGCAACCATAGCCGCCTGCGCTCCGAAGTACGCGCCGGTCTCCGTATCGACACTGACCAGTTAGGCAAACTTAAGCAGCATCTCAAGGATGCCAAAGACCTAACTAAGCAGTGGCGCGAGGAGATGGAGAAACTCGCTAAGGCCGCTGGCAATGTTCAGGGGATCATGGCCGGTAGCGGCGGCGGCGGTGGCAACGCGGTTGAGCGAGGGTTTTCCAAGATCACTCCGGCGGCAGCGCCTGTACAGGAAGCCGGGGATGCCGGTGGTGGGGGCGGTGCCGCAGGTGGTTTCCTGAACCGAGCAGGCGGAGGTGCTGGCCGAGCAGCGGGTGCCGCAGCCATCGCAAAAGCCATCGGTGAAACGCTTAGACCCCTTGTACAGAACATGGATGCCCGTATTGATAGGGGTATCAGTTACGCAACTTCTGCTGACAGGTTAAATGTTCTAACGCAGCAGATGACCGGCATGTCGCAAATGCAGGTCATGGAGAACATGCGCCGCCCCTTGACGAATTACCGTCTGGGAGAGAACGGCGTAAACGCCATGATGCAGTTTCAGGCTGCGACGGGTGTAACTGCTAATGCCAATCTAGCCCGGTCTATCGAGGCCCTCCGAGTCTCGTCCGGCTTCAGCCGTAGCACTCAGGACATCCTCACCGAACAACAGCAACTCATGAATCCTGAGGTGGCTAACCGAATGTTGTTCATGGCGGGAGTTAACGCCTACAACATTGGTGGGGGCATGAGGGACCCCCTAGAGACCCGTCAGAACTTGGTCCGCCAACTCGGTCTGGATAATCCTGCTATTGCTCGTAGCGCTTTGCTTCCCGGCTCGGTGACTCGTGCCCGCATGGCTGACATGGGTCTTGGCGATGAAGCACAGACCGCCATCCTTCAGTACGCTCAACAGCAGATTCAGTTTAGAGAGAAGGGCGGTAAGGGCTTCTACGACCCCTCTGACCCCCGTCAGCGGCAGATGATGGGTATTGAGGACAACCTCGCCACCCAGCAGGAAGAGACTACTCGTGTACAGGGTGCTCGTGAAGAGAACTTCATGCGTCGCCAGATTGACAACATGGCCTCTCTGGAAAAGAGCAACCAGAAACTCATCGAGGCATTAGGCAGTCTTGAGGACAGACTCAGCGGGATTATCGGGGCACGTACCAGCACTCGCCCCTTCCAGCGTGCTGCCGCTTCTCTAAGTACTCCATTACTCGCGGCTGGTGGGGCGTTATCACTAGTTCCCGGTGGTGCCGCTTTCGGCGTTCCGATGATGATTACAGGTGGGTTGTTGGGCGCTTTAGGCGATCCCCCCAACCCAGAAGCGGAGGGTATGGGAACTCCCTCTGCGCAGCAAAACACCACCAGTTCAGCAAACGACGACACCACCATGGTTCCATATGGGTATGGGGGCAACCGCATATCCCTATCAGAACTTAAGACTAAGCCCGACTTCCAGAAGATCAAGCCACGTTTCCGTGACCGCTTGTTGCGGATGATGCGGGCTAACCCCAACGTCGGTATCGGTGGGGGCTACCGATCCCCCCAGTCGCAGGAGCAGATGTTCCGTAGCCGCTACCAGCCCACCACTGAGAAGACCGACATCTTCTGGGATGGCAAGTATTGGAAGCACGTCAGCGGCGCTCCAGCCGCCCCTCCCGGTAGGTCCATGCACGAAATCGGCCTCGCTGTGGACATGGTTGGTGACCTTGAGTGGATGAACGCCAATGCCGGACAGTTCGGCCTCAAGCACTTTGCTGGTGTCAATAACGAGCCGTGGCACGTTCAGCCTTCGGATCTCCCCAACTCCCGAGCAAAGTATGAGGGGCAGGGAGCGCCTTGGGGTACTGATGGCGCTTCTTCTGGCGCTGATTCGGGTACCGCTATTGAAGGTCACGCTGCTGAGGGGCACTCAGGGTCTGTTATAGCCTCTGGATCGACCATGATCGGGGTAACTGGCAGATCTATTTCCGAAATGCTGGATGCTCACCGGGCAATGGGTCTCACGCGCATGTTGGCGGCTGGCAACACCGGAATGTATGCCAGTGGCCCCTCTGGGGCTTCATCTGGGGGAAGCCGCACCACGGCCCCCATGAACAACAGGCAACTTACCGGTGAAGAAGTTGCCCGGTATGCCTACAACGCTGGTTTCCGTGGAGATGATCTCGCAGCCGTTGTGGCTATTGCTAAGCGTGAGAGTGGGTGGCGCACTGGCGCTTACAACCCCAACCGCGCAACCCAAGACGATTCCTACGGCCTGATGCAGATCAATATGCTCGGTCAGATGGGCGTTAATCGTTTGCGGCAGTTTGGTATCTCTAAGAACGAGGATCTGTACGATCCTGCTACCAATATGCGTGCTGCGTTCTCGCTGTATCAGGCTCGTGGCGGCTCGCTGCACGACTGGGGCGCATATAAGGGCGAATCGAATACCTACAATACCAATGTCGACGAGGCGCTCCGAATCGTCAAGGATGCCGGACTGTACAGCGGCGACCCAATGATCGACGCTTCGTATGCCCCCAGCCGTGGGGGCGGTACTAACGGACAGCAGTCACGTTCTACGACTACGCACATCACATCGTCGCCTACTATCAACGTGGCCCCCGTCATCAACTTCAACGGTGCCCCCGCAACGCCTGATCTGCGTAACATCGCCCACACAGTCAGCAAGATGATAAAGGAAGAAGTCGACATGCTTGATCTGAGGACTGCCTGATGTCTTACCGTACTAACCAGTGGTTTGGTCTGTCCAAGTCCGCCTCTGGTGAGAACCTTCGTTCCACCCGTTCCACTCGTGCTGGCTACGCGGTTAGCGGATCAGATAACGATAACTTTATATATCCCGACCGTGCCGTCCGCATTATGGATGGCGAAAAGGTCCATATCCTCAAGCGGGGGTATATCAGGTCTGTTGCCTTCGGTGATAACCGTGAGAACTTCCCCATCAACAAGTGCCAGTTCCAGTTCAACCCCTCGCAGATCGTGCAGTCTGTTCAACAGAACACGCAGGTTCTGAACTTCTTACAGCAGGACCCAGCCCAGTACGCACAGCCGATGTTCGGCAACGTGACGTTCTCCTTTGACCTCTTCTTCGACCGGAGTATGGAGATCAACAACTGGAAGCGCACGGATGAGATCGATCCCAATAACCCGTGGGAGAACTCCAGCCCCAGCAATATCGGCGTGTTGCACGACCTAAGCGCATTGTTCAAGGTTATTGGTGTGGGCGTGAACGAGTCCATGGCCGAGTACCTCCAGCAGTCAGCCATTGCCGCGTATAACCAACAATTGGCTGAGGATTCGGAAAGCGCCGAGGATTACGACATGGGGGCGTTTACCACGAGCATTGAAGACTTGATGCAATACAACTTGGGTAACAGTGCCTTCCTCCTGCCGCTCCCCGTTCGGGTTGTCTTTTCCTCGCTGTACATCGTTGAGGGACTGGTCAAGGACATCAACATCATGTTCTCTAAGTTCACTGCGTCCATGGTTCCCATGCAGTGCTCTGTGCAGGTGCTGTTTGAGGCCAAGTACATCGGATTCGCCAAGCAAGACACGTACTTCACGTATGCCCTACGCGCTCTGGAAGAACTTGAGCCAGAACAACCCACTAGGGATGAGTTGGCGGCGTATGGTCAGGCTCTGACTGACGACCTGACCAGCATCAGGATGTTGGTCACCTCTGGAGAGGGGGGTACCGCTGGAGACAACGGCGATAGGGATCGGAACTGGAATGACAACGAAGTGTCGATGGATCGCTTCGTCTCTAAAGACATTGGCGTTACCTCTGTCTCTAATAGGAACCTTGAAGACCTTGACTTCTTCGTCAAGGTGCTGTTCGACGGCGAGCAGCAACATCGCCGTTTGTTAGCCCTTATGGAAGAGAACGGGCGCAACGTCTCGGTTGGGGTGTCTGGATCGGTGACCGGTTACAGGTATACCGATACGTTCAAAAACGCAAACTCTACGTTGTTTGCTAGGCTACGAGGAGCGGTGTCCGCCGCCCCCACTCCAGCGCTTCTGGAAAACGCCAACCCATTACCGGGTAATGTTCGCGGAGTTTGCGAAGATCTATTTGACGCACTTTCATCCTCTACTACCACTTCCATTGGCGTTAGCGCTTACGAAGTTCTGCCGGACAGTGACGGAAATGACCGAGAATTCCGCACAGTAACCAAATTATTCCACCTCAACATTGGTGCAGACCACGTTAGAGAAGACGGAATTATTGAGGCTACAAACGGTGAAGAGTGGCGGAGAATGGCTGACTGGGCCTGCACTAGCGACAAGCAACGTGGTGGTATTTCTGGCAGTGGACAAACTGATAAGTCCACCGGCCCGTCAGAGGATGACGAGGGGGCGCACCCCAATAACGACCTTTTCTACTTTGCTGTTCGCCTTCGCCTCACGGTGACGGTGAGTATCGATGGGCTTACCGAGCGCAAAACTGTCGAGGATTATTTAGTCCCCAACTATAAGGGCACTAACTTCCGGCTGATTAAGACTATGCGGTTTGACGGTTGGCCCAGCCCAGATGACCCACTTCCTCCGGGGGATAACGGCAGTACTAACACTGGCGGCGGCGGTGGCGGTGGTGCAGTCGGACGATTGGCTCTCTAAGGATTCATTATGGCTATTTACAGCGCAGTTTCTCGTTATCAACTCACTGACTCCGGGCAGGAAGCGGTTCGTGGTGACCTAAACGCTCCCAACTACACGCTGTACACCGTGCGCGAGGGTGACACCTTTGAGTCCATTTCTGCCAGAATTCTCGGCACTACTGAGCGCTTCTGGGAGTTAGCGGATATGAATCCGCAGATCAAGTTTCCGTTAGATATCGAAGTTGGGACGGTACTTAGGATTCCGTTATGATTCAGAAGAGTCCTTACGGACTATCGCCTGATTTAGAGATAACCATTGCCAATGTCGCAGTGGATTATTCGTCTATCAATAAAGTAGATCTGCATCTAGCGGAAAACCAGCACGATCTTCTCGTGTTTGATATCGCAGGTATTCCCCCTCGTGCGATCACGGACTACTACAACAAGCCTGTTTATGCCAAGATCCACACAGGCGGCAACTTTTATCAGGAGTTCCACGGCTATGTTGAAGATGTCCGCCCCGCCTCCCGCACCGAGTTTGGGTTGATGAACAACAGCCCGTTCCAAGAGGCGAAGATCGTATGTCTAGGAGTGTCGTACATCATGCGTGGCGCAACCAGCAAGGTGTGGGCCAACTACCGCCTCAGCGATATCGCTAGGGAACTGTGTCAGAAATACGGCTTTAGTCTTGACGTTGCTGCCGACCCAGCAATCCACGAGTCGCTCCTTCAGACCAACGAGTCTGACTGGCAGTTCCTGTCAAGGTACGCACAGTTGCTTGGGTACAGCGTGAATGTCCATGGTACGCACATGCACATCTATGACCCGCATAAGGCATTGAGTCGTAGGACTTCATATCACGTGCTGAGCACTATGCGGAAGAAGACGAACAACAGCATCAGCCCTGCGCCCGGTCAGATCCTAGAGTTTGACGGATCGTTCTCTAAGCGCCATATCGATGGCGAATACAAGGAGAGCATCGTTACTGTGGTAAATCCTGATAACGGTATGTTCGACGTGAACTCCAGAACAGTCGCCCCCACCAATAACGGTGTTCCTCGATTCCCCAACAGAGTCGCTGAGTACGTTGACAACTTTGAGGAGGCCGCTCGCCGCATCTCGGCAGTATCAAAGGAAAAGTACGACTACTACGCAACGGCACGTGTGCTGGGGGTCGCTGGATGCGTCCCCGGCGGTATCGTCAGCGTGGATAACTACAACGCTGACTTTGACGGCTTCTGGTATGTGCGAAGCGTGAAGCACACCGTCCATACCAGCGCCTTTCACACGGAGTTAGAGTTGGCTAAGAACTTCAACTCGGAGTTGAACTTCACGAATACTGAGTCGTTCCGTACGCCCCCCAAGACGGTGTACTCAAACAAGAGTGGTTGGTTAGCGGAGAGCAAGGCAGTCAATGAGTACTCCTGACTTTGAACTACATCGAGCGATAGTCCACTGGTCGGACCCCACGACTGGATTTGCTCAGGTCCGTGTACCCACGCTGTTGGGGGCCGAGAACGTCGTCTACATCCCGAACACCGGGCTGACCGAGAGTGGCGGTGTGTGGAACGTCCCAGCAGAGGGCACCTCGACATTCATTGCTGTGTCCCATGATCGAACACAGTTTCTCTGGTTGACAGCCCTCGGCGCTGGTGGGGGCGGTGCCGCAGGAGTTCCCGCCGCCACAGGTGAGCCGATGGGGCACCAAGAGCGTACTGATAGTGCAGTTTCATTTAATGACAGCACTCGTACCTTCTCGATACAACCGGTAGGCGACTCCTACACCGTGTGGTGTAAGGGCACTAAATACGATAAAACCGAGTTAGAGACAGTCACAGTGCCTGACTCTACGGACCTGTACTACATCTACTTCGATCCTGACGGGGCGCTACAGTACCGCACGGGCTACTTTGTCTGGGACGAGGACTGCCCAACCGCGTACGTTTACTGGAACGCCACTACCCAGAAGGCCGAGTTCTTTGCTGACGAGCGCCATGGCATTGTCCTTGACTGGCAGACCCACGAATACCTGCACCGGACGCGGGGTGCCGCTATTGCTAACGGGTTTGATCTAAACCCAACCAAGTTCGTCATTGATGGCGATGGCTCTATAGACGAACACTGCTATTGGGGCATGTATGGCACTGGCAGCACCATAGGTACGTTCTTTGACGAGGATCTTCAGGTAGATATCATTGGCTCTGCTACGCCTACGGCGAACACGTGGGAGCAGTTCCTAGAAGCCCCCGCTAAAATCCCGGTGTTCTACAAGGAAAGTTATGGGTGGGTAAAGAATACCGCTACGAACTTCCCCTTCAAGTCTGGCCCCAATCGCCCCTACTACAACTCAATTGGTGATCTGAGTTACCTCACAGAGATCGATACCAATAAGTTCGGTATTGCATGGATCGTTGCTACGAATAACCTCAACGATCCGGTACTAGCAATCATGGGCCAAGATCAGTATGGCAACATCGGTGAAGCAGAGGCCGCTGACTGGAATTCCCTAGACCTTACCGATCTTCCCATCGTAGAAATGCGCCCCCTCTATAAGTACGTGTTCCAAACGAAGGATACGTATACCAATAGCGTTAAGGCGGCTCTACGAGGGCTGTACGACATTCGTAGGATAGAGTCCTCAGCAGGAGCACCCTCGGCAGCAGAGTCATTAGCCGCTGCTATACAGAACCTACTAGTTCCTGCCGGTACTGTTTCAGCGACTATTCGTACCACCGCTGACACGGGCTGGTTGATGCTTGATGGTAGTTCTGTTGCATCAGCAGCCAGTTTGTATCCATCGTTGTGGGAAGTGTCCCCTGCTTCTTGGAAGTCTGGAACAACGCTTACTCTCCCCAATATGACTAACAGGACTCTAGAGGGTTCCGGTGCTACTGCTCTTGGTGTACTGGGCGGGTCGAACTCGGTCAGTCTTGCTACAGCAAATCTCCCAGCGCACAGCCACTCAATCAACCACGGTCACGCTGACGACTTTACAGCAAACCAAAGTCAGCACAGACACTCCGTTGATCCGCCTAGCACCACTACATCGACTCATTCAGACGGGACTAACTATCTGTATGAAGTGGGCGGCGGTGCATACGATTTCGGCGGCGGTGGGTCTGTTGAAGGCCAGTTCGTTACTATTAGTTCCCATAGTCACACTGTCAATATTCCGGCGTTCAACTCGGGCTACACAGATCCGGCCATCACCATTAGCGGTGGTGTCACTAATCACACCGGTAACTCGGGTAACACCGGTTCTGGGACGAGCGTGGACGTGACGAACGCTCACTTAGCGGTGAACTTCCAAATTAAGGCTCACTAAGGGGTGCTTGACATCGTTTCGTAACATTGTGGTACACTCCTTGTAGGAGACATCAACGAGGAGGTACCCCAATGCGTCGTCTTCTTTCCCTTACCCTTGCGGCGGTTACTCTTGTTACCGCGTCACTGGTCCAGACAGCGGCCAGCGTAGGAATTCCTGAGGAGTTCATCCCACCCCATAACTGGGAACTCCCCGCAGACCCGCCGCCCACTCCTGTGCGCTCTATTCAGATCTCCAGCATCCGCCCCGAGCCGGTGTGGGCAGATGAGCGGCGAGAGCCACTGCCCCCGCCCCGTGTCAAGTCGTGGAGCCGCCATAACCCTGACTGGCGTTGTGACGAGTGGATGCCCCTAGCCCGCGAGGTGGGGTGGGCCGAGGAGCAACTGCCCAAGTTGTCCTACACGATCTACCGTGAGACACGTTGCCGCCCCGACCAGCACAATCCCGACGACCCTATGGGGGGTAGCAACGGCCTGACACAGATCAACCAGTTCTGGTGTAAGCCGACTCGGTACTGGCCGGGGGGCTGGCTCCAGACCCACGGCATCCTTGACCACTGCGACGAACTGTATGATCCCAGAATCTCCCTAACAGCGTCACTTGCTTTGTGGGAGAACTCTGGTTGGACTCCTTGGTTCCCCTAAATATCGTATAATGGTCTCCTGAGGAGGCCGTATGCGGCGTTTCAGGATTACCTATTTACCAGCATTGATATGGGTGTTTTCCCTGATCATGCCGTCGACCGCCCAAGCGGCCTCGTATACCGTCACTCAAGAGTCTGAGTGGGTGTTCACTGTTTCACAGACAGAGTTGGTGTACATCTACGGCAACAGCAATAGGGGTTGTAACGAGCCGGGGACGGACCCGTACCTTTGGCTATACAACTCAGACGGGGCACTGGTAACCCAGAACGATGACGGCAACCACAACTCAGTAGATCAGTGCGTATCTTCTAAAATTGTCACTGAGTTACAGCCCGGGACGTATACGATATTGGCAGGATATTGTTGTAGTATCCGAGGTCTGGGCGTTAACCCTTACGGTAATGGCGCTTCTTATGAACTGATCATCCAGAATTACGAATTGAGCACGGAATGGCCGACTACAAGCACTTCCACGACAACCACCACATCGTCCACAACGACAACGACAGTTGTCACGACGACCACGTCCACTACTACGTCCACTACTACGTCCGTACCGACGACGACGACTACATCCACGACACTGCCCCCGACGACGACGGTTACAACGAATACGACGAGTACGACGATCCCGCCGACTACGAGCACCTCATCACCGGCTACGACGACGGTACCACCCACCACAACGACTACTGCACCGCCTACGACGACCACCACGACGGTATTACCGTCCACGACGACAACGGTCGCCCCTACGTCGTCTCTCGCTCCTGCCCCATCCACGACACCCACCACGTCCTACGTGCCCCCGCCTCAGCCAGTAGCACCCCCGCCCCCACCTCAGCCGGTAGTGACGACTCCTCCCGTAACGACGACCTCTTCAACAACTTCTACGACGAGTTCAACGTCCACTACAACCACGACAACGACCCCCACAACGTCGTTGCCGCCATCGACCACGTCAACACCACCGACTACGACAACCTCCGTCCCCGCGAGCACGACCACGCTAGTAACTACTACGACATCGCCTCCGACTACATCTACCCTCCCCCCGACGACTACTACGACCACGTTGCTCGCCACTACTACGACGGAGCCGACACCCACCTCTTCAGTACCAAGCACAACTACGACTGATTCGGCCTCGGTCTCGGCACAAGAAGCCAAGACATCGGCTATCATTGCTAGGGTAAGCAATCAAGAACTTGCCGAATCCGTGGCTGAAGTACTCAGCACAGGTGGCGAAATAACCGTAGATGCGGTTCAAGATCTGGTCAACAACGAAGAGTTTGAGAGTCTTGACGAGGAGACCCTAGAGGTCATCAGCGAGGCTCTATCTGCCGCTCCAGACGAGGTCAAAGAAGAGTTTGAGGCAGAAGTCAACGTATTCTCTGGGAACTTCGATAACTACATACCTTCTGGCTCTAAGATTAGCGTCGAAGATCGAAGGGTTGTAGTTGCCGTAACGGCCACTATTTCGGCGTCCGTAGCCGCCCCCGCCTCTGGAGGTGGCAGAAGGAGACGCTGATGTTCAAGCGCCTATTTAGAGAGGGCCACTCCCTCATCTGGACCGTTTCGGGGACGGGTTTAGTGCTAATCACCCTGTCGGGGGACGTACTGAAGTACGCCCTGTGGATTAGCGTTTTATCCCTCATCGCCCACCTCGCAGGGTTTATACTCATGAAGGATGATGGAGATGACTAAAAAGACTGCCAGCATGGTCAAGGACGTGGCTTTACGTATGTTTGCTACGTTTACCGCCTCTGCCCTGAGCATTATCTCCGGTGCCGCCATTATTGGTGACATTGAGATGCACAAGGCCGCTTTGCTGGCCGGATTCGTGGCCGTCGCTCAGGTTGCCGAGAAACTGGCACGTGCCAGCATGGACGGCGAACTTACCAAGGAAGAGATTGACGAGGCTTTTCTCGGTGCCCGCATCAAGCGGGAAACCGACTAACCCAGCCATATCTGTGCTAGGGTTATACCCGTAATAACCCCTATCGGAGGTATTCATATGTTTGATCCCAAGTTCCTCAAGGATGCCGGTGAGCGTGCGGTTTCGACTGTTGCTCAGACGTTCGTTGCCCTCGTCGGCACCGACGCTATGGACATCCTGTCGGTGAACATTGCTGACGCCGTCAAGGCCGCTATCGCTGCCGGTGTCCTCTCGTTCGTGAAGTCGTTTGCCGCCAGCAAGGTTGGCGACAAGTCGGCTTCGGCTGTGCGTCTGGGCTGATCATGGGCCGTCCGTATACCGGATTTGACGTTGTTGCTGGAGGTAAGAGGGCAGGCTTTGAGACCTTTATTGATCTCTTAGAAGCCCACTTTGGCCTGTGGAATAACGGGACCTTCGGCGTACGTAAGAAGAGGGGGAAATCGTCTTACTCCGTCCATGCGACGGGCAGGGCGGGGGACCTTAGTTGGCGAGGCGCACCATATCGCGGCCCCGGCAACTATGAAGCCGCCTGTAAGATGATGGACTTCCTTGCCGCTAATGCGGACGCTCTCTTCGTTGAGGCCATCTTCGATTACTACCCTGCGCCCCACGGTCGTGGTTGGAAGTGTGACCGGGCTGACTGGCAGGTGTACAGCAAGCCTGCCTTCTCCGGTGCGCCCGGAGGAGACTGGGTCCATGTCGAGGTCAGCAATGACAAGGCAGACGACCCCCAGTACTACATCGACACCATGAAGCGTCTTCTGGGTGAACCGCCTAAGGCTGTTGCCCCGGCTCCCGCCAAGAAGACTCCCTCCGCTCCCCCCGGAAAGAAGCCATGGCTTCAGGTCGGGTCTAAGGGCGCGGCTGTCAAGAAGGTGCAGGAACTTGTCGGTGCTGAGCCTGTGGACGGTGATTACGGTCGCAAGACCGAGGCCGCTGTCAAGGCGTATCAGGCTGAGCACGACCTCCATGTCGATGGCATCTGGGGTCCCGGCTCTGATAAGCACGCTAAGAACTGCACTTGTAAGCCCGCTGAGCCTGCCCCCGAGCCGGTTGCGTCCACCAAGATCGGTACTAAGGCTGAGTTCCCCGGCAACATGCAGAGGGGTAGCCGTGGTGAGCACGTCAAGCAGGTCCAGTCCAAGGTCGGCGCTACGCCGGACGGTTGGTTCGGCCCCGCCACCGAGCGTCGTGTCAAGGAGTGGCAGAAGGCTAATGGTCTTACGGTTGACGGCGTAGTCGGCCCCAAGACCTTTGCCGCTATGTTTGGCTGAGGTAGCAGATGAAGAACATAGCCGTACCATTTAGGTTTACGGGCGGGCGCGTGGCTGCGACCACTGACCCCGACACTGTTGCTCGGCAAAAGATCATTGATGTGCTGACCACCGCCCCCTCAGAGCGGTTTGGTCTACCTAACTATGGTGCTGGTCTTTATTCGCTACTGTTTGAACCAATAGACGAATTGGTAGAAGCCGACTTCAAGATGGATGCTATGATGGAACTGCGCGACCGTGTGTCTGGAGTTACCATCCACGACATCCGTATCAAGCAGAATCAAATAGACGAAAGCACTGCGGACATCTACGTTTACTATTCGTTGCCACTAAGCCCAGCACAGACGTTTTCTTTTACCATTACTAACACCTTGACGGAAGAGAGTCCGCTCTAATGGCATTTGATTACTCCAGCCGCGATTACAGCACCATCAAGGCTGACTTGTTAGCCCGTGCTGCCCGTATCGCCCCCGAGTGGACTGACCGTAATCCCTCAGACTTTGGAATGGTGCTAGTTGATCTCTGGGCAAGCATGGGGGATGTTCTCCATTATTACGTGGACCGTGCCGCTGGAGAATCTGTACTTCCCACTGCTACTCAGCGTGAGTCTGTACTGGCCTTTGCAAACCTGTTTGATTACGTTCCTAATGGCCGTACGAGCGCTCAGGGTACAGTATCGCTGACTAACAGCGGTGCTACTGATATCACGCTTCCTAAGTACACCCGCTTTATCGCTCGTAGTGATAACGCCACATATCAGGCGTACAGCCTTGATGGGGCGACGATTGCCGCTGGTGCTACTGCCGTCGTCAACCTTGCAGAGGGTTTTATCGTGAACTCCCCTGCGGAGACGCTCACCAACTCCTCTTCTGGTCGGAGTTCTCAGCGGTACACCCTGAGCAACGCCAATGTGGTCCGCAGTTCGCTGGTTATCACCGTGTACGAAGACGGGGTTACCCCGACCGCCTACCGGCGAGTTGATCGCCTCTCTAACGCAGTTGCGGGAGACCGAGTGTTCTCAGTCCGCACCACGGCTACGGGTGCTACCGAGGTTGTCTTTGGTACCGAGGTTCGTGGATTCATCCCCCCGACCGGGGCTGTCATCACGGCTATTTACGCCTACTCCAGCGGAGTTGCTGGAAATCTCCCTGCCAATAGCGTCACGGCTTTCCGAGACTCAACTCCCGCCGGTCTGGTTATCGCTTCCTCTTCAGCATTTACTGGCGGTGTCAACGAGGAACCGATTACTTCTCTCAAGAATTCCATTCCGTCCCTCACCTCGGCTCAGAACCGTGCAGTTACGGCTAACGACTTCATCAACCTCGCTCTTGGTATCGACGGTATATCGAAGGCCGCTGTTGAGTACACCCCCAATCCCGCTGGTGGCGCTTCTGCCGGTAACGCCAGCGTGACGGTGTATCCACAGGTGAACAGGGCAGGCGACTACCTGACGACGGGTGATACTTCTCAGACTGTCAGTGCCGACACGCAGTCGGCTGTTGTCTCGCTGATCCAGCCCCGCGCACTTCTTGGGGTTGACGTGGTCAGCGCCACCAGCATTACGTGGACCCCCATCAACCTCACCGTCACTGCGTACCTGTCTGACAACGTGGTGGCGCTGTACGCCAAGCGGGATATCGAAGATGCCATCGATGCGCTCTTTGACTTCGATGCCGTGTCGTTTGGTCAGACGATGTCGCTGGGCCAGTTCTACCGCTCTATCCAGAACGTGTTCGGTGTGGATTACGCCGTCATCAGCCTCTTTGACGATGATGGCTCTGCGGTGGAAACTTCCATCACTGTTGACCCGCTAAGTCTTCCTAAGAAAGGAACGGTGGTCGTTACCGTCGCTGGCGGGATCACCAGTACCTGATGGCACGGGTATCATTTACTCTTCGCAAGACCGGTATTGACCGGGGTTCTTACGCACGCTATGACATCGATGTCTTCAACACGGCGGCGTCCGCTGGTAATGCGGCCTCGGCTGGTACATGGGTTGTCGACGACGACGCAGGTTCCAGAGACATTGACACGGCTCTCCGCTCTGACAACTATCAGATTCCCCCTAACGAGTTTGTTGAGAGTTTCCTTGAGGCCACGGCTGTTGCTTACGGCGTGGTCAGCGTGGATTGGGGAGCAAACCTGCCTAGTGAAGCACTGGGTTCTATTCCCATCGCTACTAGCGTGATTCTGGTCTACTCTTCCGCTGGACCCCCCGCAACTGTTTCTTCTGGAGATGTTCTTGCCGAGTCGTCCACGGACTTTGCTTACGAGCACACCGGCTTGGAAGGTGGGCGCTGGGCTTATTACACGCTGTTCATCAAATACGAGTCGACAACGGCTGATCCGTACTACGAGCCTGTTGCCTCGGTTGAAGTGCTAGTGCCTTATAACTACGGATCTACCGCTCTTCTGTGGCGCAGGGTTCCGCAGTACTACCGAGAGGCAGACACCCGCATTGGTGACTACATCGACCCCACGTCGGAGTTTGCCACCACTGAACTGGGTGGGCTACCGGTGGGCAACAAGGTCGGCCCCCTGTACCGCTTCCTGTCCATCTTCGGATTTGAGATGGACCGAGTTCGCACCATTATTGACTACTTGATGATTTCTAAGGACCCGGCAGAGGCCAATAGCGAAACGCTTGATGCCGTGGCAAACACTGTCGGTTTAGGCTTCTCATCCAACATCATCAACACTGAGCGGCTCAGGGCCATACTCGATGATATCGGTTACCTACGGCGTGGTAAGGGCACCGTAGACGGCGTCGCCAACTATGGACGTGCCTTCTCTGGTTCCGAGATCGAGGTTGATCAACTGAACCGCGAGATCAAGTTCTACGCTCAACGGGTCAACTACATCACTGATCCGCTGGATGCTACGGGGCTGGTGACGCACCGCCCCGCTCATGAGGTCGAGGCCGTACGGCCCCGCTATAACCGAGGGTCATATGATCCCACGACGTACGTTGCTGGGAACTCCGCCACGTACCCGTCCAAGGGCAGTGATGAGTCCTACGTTCCGGGGATGTACTGGACCGCTGCGTCGGCCACGACGTTTGAGGGAATCCCAGTTGGAGTTGGGGATTACATCGTTGCGTATGACGATGGGGGGTCCACCGCCTTCGCCGTGCATGGCAATGACTTTGCCGCCACCAACTACAGCGCATACACGACCTACAGCGTTGCTGATGCTGATTACACCCCCAATAGTTCCGGGGCATCTGTTGGTGTGACCCACGTCATGTTCCACATTGACTGCCCGATTCCGGTGAAAGAGGCCGACAGCGTGGCCTTCTCAGTACACAGCACCATTGGTACGAGCGGCCTGAAGTGGGTGCGCCTTGTCGATGAGTCGGGGAACATCATCGGATGGTCTGACGGAGTTACCCGCGCTGGAGATTCG
>JGI10211J34971_10000800_pt1 | contig 26288 bp, 16 predicted proteins | sample Etolagsediment_FD_34971 | JGI IMG/M metagenome (IMG submission 34971)
AATGAAAAAAATATGATAAAACCAATAAAGAGGTATTATGAACTTTATTTAAAATATAAAACGCATAAAACAATCTCTGATTTTTCTCATAATGAACTTTTGGATTTAGAAGTTTTATTTTTATTATCATGGTGTGGTAATTATTTACGACAAAATAATAAGTTCGTAAAACTATTATTGGAAAAAGAACAACACTATACACAAAATGAAAAAACAAATCTAATAAAAGAACTTATCAACTTTATGCCGACTATTTTAGAGTTCTATAAAAATCAAGTTAATGAGGGGAAAATAACTCTGTGTACAACACCTTATTATCACCCTATTACACCTTTACTTTTAGATATGAAAAGTGCTCAACATGCAAAACCAAATGTGACATTACCAAAGGTATCTTCAAATTTTCATGAATATGGAGTAAAAAACACCCAATTCGCTATTGAATATTTTAAAAAGCTATTTGGAAAAAAACCATCTGGATTTTGGCCTGCTGAGGGAAGTGTGAGTTTTCAAACAGCTGAACTTTTTGCACAACATGATTTAAAATGGTTTTGTACAGATGAAGAGATACTCTATAAAACACTCAATAACCGTACTAAACTAAATATATACAAAAATTACAATTTATATACTTCACATGGTGATATTCAAATCAGATTTAGAGATCATTACTTAAGTGATGCTATCGGTTTTGATTTTAGCCAAAAAGATCCAAAAGATTCAGCAATAGAATTTGTAAAATATCTTAAAAACATTTATGATAATTGTGATTTTTCACCTTTAGTAAATATAGTTTTAGATGGTGAAAATGCTTGGGAATTTTTTCCTAATAATGCCTCAGATTTTTTTCATGAACTTTATACTCTTTTTGAAAAAACACCTTGGCTACAAACTATTACAATGGATGAGATATCAAATGACAAAGAGATAGATACTGTCAATATTTCACATCTAGGTACAGGAAGTTGGATACATGGAAACTTTGATATTTGGATAGGAAGCAAACAAAAAAATCAAGCCTGGGAACTTTTAGATATCACAAAAAAAGATTTTGAAAAACAGAAAAACAATCTAGATATACAAACTATAAATTTAATTGAAAAAGAATTTATGATAGCACTTGGTAGTGATTGGTTTTGGTGGTATGGAGATGATCATTTTACTGTACAAGCTAAAGAATTTGATGAACTTTTTAGAAAACATCTTATAAATATCTATCAGTATTTAAATATAGAAATTCCAAAGAAAATTGTGACACCTATAGTCACTGATGATTTGCAAAATAATTTTCACATAAAACCTACAAGTTTTATCTATCCAAAAATTGATGGTGTAAAAAGTGACTATTTTGAATGGTTAAATTCAGGTGTCATAGATATCAAAAAAGAATTTTCTGTAATGGATACTACAAAAAATGTTGTAAAGCATCTACGATATGGCTATTGTAAAGAAAAGTTTTATCTCTATTTAGATGGAAACTTTAAAAAACTTCAAACAAATTCTATTTTAAAAATTATTATAAATGAGATAGAATTTGATGTGGCTCTTAAAGAGATGACCCAAAGTATCATTAAAAATGACATAACTTTATTTGCTTGTACAGTAAATAATAATATTGAATTAGAAATTTCGCAAAAAGATATTATAATAGGGGGAAAAATAAATTTTAAATTTTTCATAATAGAAAATGATACTATCATTCAATCTTTTCCTTTATATAGTGATTTAACTATAGAAATAGAAGATTTAGATTTAAATAATTGGTATATATAGGGTAATATTAATGTCAGAATTCAGATACAATAAATTAACACAGCACTGGATACTTTTTGCACCAAATCGTGCTAAAAGACCAACAAATTTAAGTAATGCAGATACTTCAATATATCAAGATATTAATAGCTGTCCATTTGAAGCAGGAAACGAATCAAAAACACCAAATGAAGTTTTACGACTTGGTGATGAAAAAAGTTGGAGATGTAGAATTGTACCAAATTTATACAATGCACTCTCAATAGAAACAGATCCTAAATCATATAAAACTGGTAACTTTGAAAATAAACGAGGTTTTGGAGCACATGAAGTTATCATAGAAACACCTGATCATACAAAACAGATGTTTGACTTTACTGTTGATGAATTTTTTGATTATTTTTCTATTATACACTTACGATTGAAAGATTTAAAAAAAGATATACGAATAAAGTATTTTTCAGTGTTTAAAAATTATGGGAACAATGCAGGTGCTACAATTGAACATTCTCATTCACAAATTATAGCAACACCTTTTATTCCAAAAACTACACAAAAAGCATTGCAGTTTTATAAACACTATAAAGATGATACAGAAAGAGATTTTTTTGATGATTTAATAGTTGATGAAAAAAACTTTAAAAAAGGAATTTTATTTGAAAACAGCTCTTTTATAGCGTATTGCCCTTATGCTTCAAGATATCCTTTTGAGATAAGTATAGTGGCAACTAAAGAGTTACAATCAATTCTTAATTTTAATGATGTAGATATATATGCATTAAGTGAAGTACTCTATTTTTGTTTTTCAAAACTAAATTTAGCATTAGGAAAACCTGATTTTAATATGATTATTAAAAATGGAGATATCCAATCAGGAATAAATTCAAATCGTTTTCACATAGAAATTTTACCAAGACTTTATAAAACTGCTGGATTTGAAATAGACACAGATATAATGGTAAATACTTTTTTACCAGAAACAGCAGCAAAAATATTAAAAGAAAGCTAACAAAAAAGGAGTTCAAATGAATATATTATTTTGTACAAGTGAGATGTACCCATACGCAAAAACTGGAGGTTTAGCAGATGTAGCTCAAAGCTTACCAGAAGCTCTAAGAAAAAAGGAAAAAGTTTATACTTTACTACCACTTTATCAAACAATAGATAGAGAAAAATTTCATATCAAATATGCAAATCTAACCTTTAAATGTATTCTTGATGGTGTTACTCATCAATTTGATGTTTTTGTTAATAAAAAAAACAAATATGAATTATTCATTTATAACCCAATTTTATGTGATAGAGAAGGTTTATATTTTGATGGATATGGTGATTTTGGAGATAATGGTTTAAGATTTGGACTTTTTAATTATGCTTGTATTGAAACAATGTTGCAGATGCCCTTAGAAATAGATGTAATCCATATCAACGATTGGCAAACTTCATTGATAGCTTTATTGGCGAAAACAACATACCAATTACCTCAAAAAGTTGTTTTAACTATTCATAATTTAGCATACCAAGGTGTATTTCCTAAAGATATTATGAAAACATTAGAGATTAGCTGGGAGGAATGTTTTAGACCAGAAGCTTTAGAATATCATGATCAAGTAAATTTTTTAAAAGCTGGAATATTTTACAGTGACCATGTCACAACAGTAAGTCCAACTTATGCAGATGAGATACAAACACCACTATTTGGAAATGATTTAGATGATGTTTTAAGAGCAAATAATTATAAACTACAAGGTATTTTAAATGGTGTAAGTTATGATATTTTCAATCCTAAAAAAGATGATATGATTTACGAAAACTTTGGACTTAAAAGCTACGAAGGGAAAGATATCAACAAACAAAAACTTTTAAAAGAGGTAGGCTTTGTTGAATGTGATAAACCACTTTTTGTATTTATAGGACGATTTACACACCAAAAAGGAATTGACCTTTTGATTGAAAACTTTAACTTTTTTAAAGATTTTGAGGCAAATTTTATAGTTCTTGGAAGTGGTGAAGAGCACTATAATACTATTTTTAACAATATCTCTGTAAGTTATCCAAATGTCTATATAAAAGTGGGTTATGATGAAGGTTTTGCACGAAAAATGTATGCAGGAGCAGATTTTTTAATTATGCCATCATTATTTGAGCCTTGCGGACTAAATCAACTAATTTGTATGAAATATGGAACTTTACCAATTGTTGCTAAAACAGGTGGACTAAAAGATAGTGTAACAGACTTTACAGATATAGATTACAACCATTTAAAAGAGTATATGGGTATTGGTATTACTTACGAAGAACATAATATTTTTTGGTTTATGCATGCTATTGCAAAAGCGTTATCTCTTTATGGGAATCATAAGAAATTTACACAAATTTCAAAACACAATATGAAAATTGATCACTCTTGGAAACAATCTTCTAAAAAATATATGGAACTTTACGAGTCATAAAATGAAGCTCTATATTGATTTTGGTGGTACTCATTTTAGATATCAACTGAATAGTTCTAAAATCAAAACACTCAACAGTGATACTATAGACCTAAAAAACTTTTTAGATAAGATGATACAAAAGCATTCAAATATATCATTTATTAGTATATCTTTTGCAGGAATTGTGCAAAATGGGGAAATTCTTTCCTCCCCAAATACAAATACAAAAAACTTTGCTGTAAAAAAATATATAAAAGAAACATATAATATTCCCTTGGCTATTGATAATGATTTAAATTGTGCAGCATTAGCTGAACATAATAATTTACAGGTGAGTTCATTAGCTGTTTTTTATATAGGAACAGGTTTTGGAAGTGCTTTTATTGATAACAATAGATTAATCAAAGGGGCAAATAATAAAAGTGGAGAGATAGGACATATTCCCTTTAAAAAATCCCCTTTTAATTGTGGCTGCGGGAGAGATGACTGTTTAGAACTCTATGTAAGTGGAAATGGTATTGAAAATTGGTGTGATTATTTTAATATAGAAGCAAAATACAGAAGATTAGATCTATTGGAATCTCTTGATGATTATAAAGCAAAAATCATTATAGAAAATTTTTATCATGGGTTAGAATACGCTTTTCACTCAAGCTTAAACCTCTTTGATTTTAATAACTTAGTTTTAGGTGGCAGTGTTGGGAACAATGAAAATATCAAAAACTTTTTAGAAGAACAATTTAATAAAAGTGCATTCCAAAGAGAAAATCTTACTATTAGCCTTTCTACTTTAGAAGAAGGTTCTCTTCAAGGGACAAAACTTCTCTATCCAAGTAACTAATAAACTTTTTTAATTCTTAAGAAAATTAGTTGTAAAATAGTGGCATTAAGTTTTTTATATAAAAGCTTTCACATAAGTAAAATAAGAGGTAATAAAATCATCAGTTAATTTGTCAAAGTGTAATTAAAATGTAATAGTACTCTCTTATAATACTTCTCCAATATCATTACGAGGATTTTTCTATGAGTAAAGAGTTTAAAACAATCGATGGTAATGAAGCTGTAGCTTTAGTAGCCCACAAGATCAACGAAGTTATCGCAATATATCCTATCACACCATCATCTCCAATGGGAGAACTAAGCGACCTTTATAGTGCAAAACATGAAAAAAATATCTTTGGAACTATTCCTGAAGTATATGAGATGCAAAGTGAAGGTGGTGCCAGTGGTGCTGTTCATGGTGCTTTACAAGGTGGAAGTTTAACCACAACTTTTACTGCCTCTCAAGGTTTACTACTTATGATACCAAATATGTATAAGATTGCAGGAGAACTTACCCCTACAGTTTTTCATGTGGCAGCTAGAAGTTTAGCAGCACAAGGTTTATCTATCTTTGGAGACCATCAAGATGTGATGGGTGTAAGGCAAACTGGATTTGCTTTAATCGCATCAAATAGTGTACAAGAAGCACATGATTTTGCTCTTATTGCACAAGCAGCCTCTTTAGAATCAAGAATCCCTTTTTTACATTTTTTTGATGGATTTAGAACCTCTCATGAAGTAAATAAAATAGAAGTTTTACATGAAGATATCTTAAAAGCAATGATTAATACCCAACTTGTAAATGCTCATAGACAAAGGGGAATGACACCTGATAAACCAATTTTAAGAGGTACAAGTCAAAACCCTGATGTTTATTTTCAAGGACGAGAAACTGTCAATAAATATTATAATGAAACTCCAAAAATCCTCCAAGAACAGATGGATAAATTTGCTGCTTTAACAGGAAGAAGTTACAAACTTTTTGATTATGTAGGAGCACCTGATGCTACAAAAGTTATAATTGTGATGGGTTCAGGGGCAAGTGCTGTTGATGAAACTATCGAACATCTTACAAAAGATGGAGAAAAAGTTGGTATGATAAAAGTAAGACTAGCACTTCCATTTTGTATAGAAAGTTTTATAGGTGCCTTACCAAAAACAGTACAAGCTATAGCAGTTCTAGATAGAACAAAAGAATCAGGAAGCACAGGAGAACCACTCTATCATGATGTAGTAACTGCTCTTTTTGAATCACAAGAGAATCTATCATCTCCTATGCCAAAAATCATAGGTGGAAGATATGGTATCTCTTCTAAAGAATTTACCCCAAGTATGATAAAAACTATTTTTGATGAGTTAGACAAAAGCCTTCCTAAAAATCACTTTACAATAGGTATCAATGATGATGTTACAAATACAAGTTTAGAGTATGATAAAAACCTTATCATTGAAAATAGTGACCAATATGAAGCAGTATTTTATGGACTTGGAAGTGATGGAACTGTTGGGGCAAATAAAAACTCTATTAAAATTATAGGAACACAAACAGATAATTATGCACAAGGATATTTTGTATATGATTCTAAAAAGTCTGGTTCTATGACCACTTCTCATTTAAGATTTGGTCCAAAAGAGATTAAATCAAGTTATTTAATCCAAAAAGCTGATTTTGTTGGTGTTCATCAAGCAGTTTTTTTAGAAAAGCTTGACCTTTTAGAGATTGCAAAAGAAGAAGCAACTTTTCTACTTAATACTCCTTATAAAAAAGAGGAGATTTGGGATAGATTACCAAAAGCAACACAGAAACAAATTATAGAAAAGAAACTCAAATTTTATGCAATAGATGCTTATAGTGTAGCCAAAAAAAGCAATATGGGTTCGAGAATAAATACAGTGATGCAAACTTGTTTTTTTGCAATCAGTGGCATACTTCCAAAAGAGGAAGCGATAGAAAAAATCAAAGATTCAATCCATACAACTTATGGAAAAAAAGGAGAATCTATTGTGAAGATGAACTATGCTGCTGTTGATAGTAGTTTAGAAAACCTTTATGAAATAAAAGTTCCATCACAAATTTCAAGTGATATTGAACTAAAAAGTGTTCTTAAAGGGGAGTTGTCTCCTTTTGTATCAAATGTGATTCAAAAAATAACAGAGTATAAAGGTGATGATGTCCCTGTTTCTGATATGCCTTCTGATGGTACTTGGCCAACAGGTACAACACAATATGAAAAAAGAAATATAGCACAAGAAGTACCTGTATGGGATGCTGATACTTGTATCCAATGTAATAAATGTGTATTAGTATGTCCACACTCAGTAATTCGTTCAAAAGTATTTGATAAAACTTTAGTAGAAGATGCACCGCAAGGATTTAATTACAAAAAAGCTAAAGGGAAAAACTTTGGTGAAAATGATGTTTTTAATATCTCTGTTGCCGTTGAAGATTGTACTGGCTGTGAATTGTGTGTAGAAGTTTGTCCAGCTAAAAATAAATCTCAAACAAATCTCAAAGCTATTAATATGAAACCACAACTTCCTTTACGAGAAGAAGGGATTGAGCAATGGGATTATTTCCTTAATTTACCAAATGTACCAAGAGAACAATTAGACCACTCAAATATTAAAGAATCACAGTTTTTAGAACCATTGTTTGAGTTTAGTGGTGCTTGTCCTGGATGTGGTGAAACACCTTATGTAAAACTTTCATCTCAACTTTTTGGAGATAGAATGATTATAGCAAATGCTACAGGGTGTAGTTCTATTTATGGTGGAAACCTACCAACGACACCATGGAAAAAAGATGCTAATGGAAGAGGACCTGCTTGGTCAAACTCTTTATTTGAAGATAATGCAGAGTTTGGATTGGGATTTAGACTTTCAGTTGATAGTCATACTTTAAAAGCAAAAACTTTACTAGAAGAGTTACAAGATAAAATTGATGCAACTTTAGTAAGTGATATTTTAAATGCTGAACAAAAAACAGAAGAGCAAATCAACCTTCAAAGAGCAAGAGTAGTAAAACTACAAGAATCACTCAAAAATATCTCTAACGATGAAAAAACCAAAGAGCTTGAAACTATTGTGGATTATTTAGTGAAAAAATCTGTCTGGATTATGGGAGGAGATGGCTGGGCCTATGATATAGGTTATGGTGGTTTAGACCATGTGTTAGCAAGTGGTAAAAATGTCAATATTTTAGTTCTTGATACACAAGTATATTCAAATACTGGTGGACAACAATCAAAAGCTACAATGACTGGTGCTGTTGCTAAGTTTGCAGCAGGTGGGAAAGCTGGTTTACCAAAAGATTTAGCTTCTATGGCTATAAATTATCAAAATGTTTATGTAGCAAAAGTTGCTATAGGTGCAAATGATAAAGCAACAGTAAAAGCTTTTATGGAAGCTGAACAATATGATGGTCCATCAATTATCATAGCGTATTCACATTGTGTGGCTCATGGATATGATTTACGATATGGAATGGAACAGCAAAAAAAAGCTGTTGAGTGTGGATTGTGGCCTATTTTTAGATTTAATCCAGAGCTTCAAGAAACAGGGGAAAATCCACTTACTTTAGACTATAAAGGACCACAAATCAGTGTAAAAGATTATATGTATAATGAAACACGATTTAAAATGGTTGAAAAGATAGATAAAAACTCTGCATTAACCTATCTTGATACAGCAACCAAAACAGCCAAAACACTTTATGAGAGATATACCAACTTACAACATCAATTTGAAAACAAAGGAACACAAAATGATTGATTTAACAACAAACTATTTAGGATTTAAACTAAAAAATCCACTTATTGCTTCAGCATCACCTATTACAAATAGTTTAGGTGGTATCAAGCGTTTAGAAGATAATGGTATAGCCGGTGTAGTTCTTCACTCATTATTTGAAGAACAAATCAATCATGAACAAAAAACATTAGATCATTTTTTATATAAAGAAAATGATAGTTATGCAGAAGCTTTAGAGTATTTTCCTACGGATATGCAATTTGACAATCTTGATTCAGAACACTATTTAGAATTTGTAAGTGAAGTGAAAAAATCTACATCTATTCCGGTAATTGCAAGTTTAAATGGCGTAAGTGATGCTGGTTGGATTAAATATGGTTCTAAATTACAAGAAGCTGGTGCAGATGCTTTGGAGCTTAATATTACTTATATACCAACTTCTATTGATATGAGTGGGCAAGAGATAGAAGATATGTATATCAATACAGTTAAAAATCTACGACAACATATCTCAATCCCTTTAAATGTAAAAATGAATTCTTACTTTACAAATCCAGCAAATATGGCAAAAAGATTTGTAGAAGCTGGTGCAAATGGATTAACACTTTTTGATAACCCAATTAATGTGAGTATAGATTTAGAGACACTTACAGCAACCCAAAAAGCTCATCTTACATATTCTAAAGATAAAAGTGAATCTTTACGATGGTGTGCTATTTTATTCAACAAAATAGAAGCAGATATGTGTATAAATACAGGTATTAAAAGTGGGAAAGATGTTTTAAGAGCTATGATGAGTGGAGCAAATAGTGTTGCGATAGCATCTATTTTATTAGATAAAGGGGAAAAATATTTACAAAATATTCTTTATAAAATGGAACAATGGATGGAAGAAAATGAATATGANTCAATAGAACAAATGAGAGGAAGTATCTCTTTAGAACATACTGATAATCCAGCTGCTTACGAAAGAAATTCATATATGTATGCGTTAAAACATTTTAAAAAATAATTATTATGAAAACACTTATCTTTTTTTCTTTCCTATTAGGAACAACTTTGCTATCTGCAAATAAGACTTGTTTAAAATATGGTGTTATTCCCTATGTAAATGTATCTGATATAGAAAGTTATTATGTAAACTGGAAAAAATATATTGAAAAAAAGATTAATAGGTGTGTCACAATCGACTTTGAGAATAGCTATGGAGAGATTATCAATAAGTTTTCAAAAAATAAACTTGACTTTGCTTTTGTAGGTCCTTTTTCATATGTTCTTACGAAAAAAGTAGCGGATGTTGAACCTATAGTAACAGGTGTGACTAAAGATGGATTTGCTACTTATAAATCATTATTTGTAGTGACTCCTGAAGTTGCAAAAGCACTTAATATATCAAAACCTTTAAAAGGTGAATCAGGTATGAATATTTTAAAATTTAAACTTGAAAAATATAAAAAGAGATGGATGTTAGCTTTTACAGATGAAGGTTCTACTTCTGGTTATGCAGTGCCAAGTTATTATATGAAAAAAGTCAATATGATACCAGAAGATTATTTTAAAAAAACAACTTTTGTAGGAACACATGATGCAGCAGAATTAGTTGTTGCAAATAATATTATCCCTATGGCAGTTACTGCTGAGATGTTTTACCATCAACTTCTTGAAGATAAAAAAATATCTAAACAAACAAATATAGTGATATGGGAATCAGATGATATACCAAAATCACCAATAATTATACGAAAAGACCTATCTTCTGATTTAAAGAGTGCACTCCAAGAAGCTCTTGTAAGTATGCCACATTCATTCGTACCTAGACTTGGGAAAACGATAATGTATACAAAAACAAACAGTACAAATTATGCCATAATTGAAGATATTCACAAATACATAAAATAATATGATAAGATATTTTATTTTTTCTTTTGTTCTTACATCCTCTTTATTGGGATTATTTTTTTATTCAAACTATCAAAATGCTGTTGAGAGTACCAGGATGAAACAAAACCATCAAATATTATATGACTATCAACTTGCAACAAAACTATCAAATGAAAAATTAAAAAATATATTTTTAGAATTTTTTAACACTTATACCTTTTCAAAAATACTTTACAAAAGCAATGAAAAAACAAATGAACAAATTAATACATTATTACAAAGTTTAGTCTCAACACATTTTTACAATAACAAAATCCTTAATAACATCATATTTTACGATAATAAAGGAGTTCAACTATTCTCAATAAAAAAGATTCCACAAAAAAAATACCCAATAGAATATTTTAAAAATATAGTAGCAAATGATAAAATTATTTTTGAAATAAATTCAACTAAACAGTACCATTATGCCAAAATACATCCAATATATTTTCAAGGACAAACTGTAGGATACATAAAACTTACTGTATCTTTTGATAAATTTATTCATAGTTTTTTATCTAAATACCAAGATAATATTAAAATTGTGAAAAAGATACTTCATGCAAAAAACATATTTACACTTTCTATAATTTCAAGTGAAAACAAATCTTATCTTTTAGAATTTAAGCTTATAAATAGTGAACTAAATGATGAGTTTCAAAAATTTCTATTTAGACTTATATTGAGTGTTTTACTTTTATTATTGCTCTTTTATACTCTTTATAGCAAAGTTAAAACAGAAAGAAATCTCCGAGATAAAATCAAATGGCAAAAAGAGTTTTTTAGAAAAATTATTTATAAATCCCCAAATCCTATCTTTGTTAAAAATAAAAACTTTGAATATATTATTGCAAATAATGCAACCGCACATCTTTTTGGTCTTGAATCAAAAGAGAGTTTGATAGGTAAAACAAATTTAGAATTACCTATAGATAAAAAGCTTGGTGAAGTTTTACAAAATGATGAAGAGGAAACTATACGCTTACAAACAACATTTTATAAGCAAATTCAAAAAATAAATGATAAATATTTCAAAATTATTTTAATCCCTATTAATAATTTAGAATATCCCCTAAAAGAACAAATAATCTTAGGATTTGCTACAAATATTACTTCTGAAATTTTAAAGAAAAATGAACTTGCAAACAATAATATAAAATTAAAACTTGATATTATAGAAGAGATACAAAATAAACTCAAACTACAAAAAGAAAAAAAAGGACAACAGATATTATTATCTAATATCTTTAAAAGCGCAAAATCAGGAATAGCTGTAATTGATCAAGATGGAAAATTAGTCAAATACAATAAAAGCTTTTATAAAACTTTAGATTACAACCGGCAAGAGTTTCTAAAAAAAGATTTTTACTCTTTATTTCCAGAGGAAGATATATACAATATTACAGAAGAAAACAATCAACTATTTACCACTAAAAAAGCTATATCAAATGAATATATCATTCTTACAAAAGAAAATCAACAAAAAAACTGCATAGGCTCATCAACACTTATAAGAGATGAATATGGTAAAAAATTACGACTATTTATCTGTGAAGATATTACAAAACTAAAAGAACTAGAGATAGAACAAACACAAAATAATAAAATTATAGCTCAACAAGCAAAAATGGCAGAAATGGGAGAGATGATTGGTTCTATCGCACACCAATGGAGACAACCACTTAATGCTATAAATGCAGCAGCAATGAAATTAAATTTTTCTAGCCATCTGAATACTCTAAGTAATGAAGAGGTTCAAGAAAAAACAAAATTTATAGAACAACAAAGTATTAAAATGTCTGAAACAATAACTGACTTTATGAACTTTTTTAAACCCTCTACTAAGAAAGAGTATTTTTCCATCATTACTATTTATAAAAAGATTTTTGAATTTTTAGAACCACAACTTACAACACAAAATATCAAACTTGAGATTATCAATAATGATAATATAGAGATATATGGTTTCAAAAATGAATTTGAACATATTTTACTAAACCTTATTAATAATGCTAAAGATGCCTTTAAAAGTTCTGATTGTAATAATAAGTATATTTCTGTTGTAGTAAAAGAGGGAAAAAAGAATACGATAATCAAAGTAATAGACAATGCAGGTGGTATTCCAAATTCAATACTTAATAAAATTTTCAATCCCTATTTTACAACAAAAGAACAAGGAGAAGGTACTGGTATAGGATTATATATGACAAAAATAATTATAGAAAAACATTTCAAGGGTTCAATTAGTGCTACAAATAATGATGATGGAGCAGTATTTACACTTAATTTTCCAAAGGAAAAAGAATGAATAAGATCAAAAAACTTACCTTTCACACCAAACAATATAATGTATTATATGTAGAAGATGATGAGAAATCAAGAGTGGAACTTAAAGCTCTCCTTGAACTCTTTTTCAAAAAAGTTTTTATAGCAAATAATGGAAAAGATGCTTTAGAGATTTATAATACTAATTTAGATGATATAGATATTATTTTTACAGATATCTATATGCCTGTTTTTTCTGGATTTGAGTTGATTAAAGAGATTCGTTCCATAAATCCACTAGAATATATTATAGTGATTACAGCACATCAAGATATCAATACTTATAAACAATCTCTTGAATTAGGGATAAATGATATACTTATTAAACCTATAATTACAACTAAAATGATTGACATTTTACATAAAGCTGTAGACCATATCAAATATCTAAAAAATATTGAAATAACTTCTCAGACAGATACTATGCAAATAGCAAATTCTAATAAAAATATATTTATCGATAAATTAACAAATTTAGACAATAAAAATAAACTAGATATCTATTTGCATAGTAGTAACTCTTACCACCTCATCTTAGTCAATATTGATAACTTTGATATGATAAATTGTCAATACGGATACACAATTGGTGATGAAATTATCATCAAAATTTCAGAAATTTTAAATAATATCAATAATGCAAACTCTAAACTATTTCGAGTCGTCTCTGATGAATTTGTATTTTTGTTTTCACAAATAACTGAAAATGAACTCAAAACCTTTGTTATAAGTATTATTAAAACTATTGAAAATACAAAAATAGGTACAACTATAGATGATTTTAAATTATCTTGTACTGTTGGTGTTGAATATGGCAGAGGTGATGATATATTAAGAAAAGCACATATTGCAATAAAAGAAGCACGACAAATTGGAAAAGATAAATATGGATTTTATTCAAGTAATTCACTTCTTAAAAATAGAAGAGAAGACAACTTAAAATGGCTTAGAAAAATAAAAAAAGTATTAAAAAATGATGCTATCATTCCATATTATCAACCAATCATCAATAATAAGACAGGTAAAATAGAAACTTATGAAGCCCTAGCTAGAATCTTAGAGATAAATAGAGTAAGTAAACCATACTATTACCTTGAAAACGCAAAGTTATTCCAACTTTTACCTGATATAACAAAAGTTATGATTTCAAAAATATTTGAAAGTATCAATACTAAAAACCTTACAATTGCAATTAATATTACACAAGAAGATTTAGCTGATGACAGTTTCATTACTTTTGTATTAAACAGTTCTTCAAAACATGGCATCAAACCATCAAAAATAATTTTTGAAATAGTAGAATCCATCTATATAACAGAAGATACTAATATCCTCAAAAACATATCACTTTTAAATAATTTTGGCTTTAAAATTGCTATAGATGATTTTGGTACAAATCACACAAATATGCAAAAACTTCATACCCTTACCATTGATTATATAAAAATTGATGGATACTATATAGAAAGTTTACTCCAAAATCAGAAAACAGAGTTGCTAGTAGAATCAATGTTACAATGTGCAAAATCAATGAATGCGAAAGTTATTGCAGAATCTGTAAGTAATGAAGAACTTTATGAAAAAGTTAAATCTATGGGGATTGAATATTCTCAAGGATATTTTACAGGAAAACCATCAGAATATATACTCTCTTAATTTCTATTGAATAATAAGATGAACTTTACTCCATCACTTACATTTTCTACATCGATTGTAGCAGCATTCTTTTTAGCGATAAACCTTGACATATAGAGTCCAATTCCAGTTCCCCCAACCTCCCCTTTTGTAGTAAAATTTGGTTCAAAAATATCTTCTATGATATCACTTGGTATTCCACCTGCATTATCTTTTATAGCGATTTTTGTACTATTCGCATTTTGTTTACATGAGATGCTTATTTTCCGATTTTTTATGTTATTTTGATTGAAGGCATCTTTAGAGTTGTTAATTAAATTTATAAATATATGTTTTATCTCACTTACATTTACATCAAGTTGGATATCTTCATCATAAAAGATATCAATGGTGATGATATTTTTCATTAAATCATCGTGCATTAAAAGTAAAACTGAATCTAATAAATCTTTTATATTCACTGTTTCAATTGTTTCATTTGGTCTAAAAAATTTTCTAAAATCATCAAGTGTTTTTACAAGATGTTGTACTTGAATACTGACTGAGGAATAACATTTTTGAATATCTTTGGGGTCAATTGGTACTCCATATTCACTATAAAGTTCCCATATAAGAGAGGTATTCATAGAAATAATATTGATTGGCTGTTTCCATTGATGCGCTATTACATCCATCATCTCTCCCATTGTTGCTAGCTTTGTTTGTTGAATAAGTAGTTTATCCTTTTCTCGTAACTCTTGCACTTGTTTTGTAACTTGAGCTTCTAAATTTTTATGGTAATCTTTCATTTGATTTTGTAAGTATAAGTTGTGAAGATTTTTACTAATTTGATAAATAAATTGTTCAGACTCTATTGGTTTTATCAAATATCCATCTACTCCTAGTTTAATTGATTCTAAAAAAAAATTAGTATCACTATGAGCTGAAACTATCATAATAGGTATATATTTATTGTTTTCTCTAATAATTTCAATCAGCTTTAAACCATTAATATTTGGCATATTTATATCTGTAATAATAAAATCTATTGTTTCTTGATTGTATTTTTCTAATGCTTCTTTCCCATCTACAGCTATAACTATCTTATCAAAAAAAAGTTCTAAAATACTTATAGTTTGTTCTCTTGAATATTTTTCATCTTCCACATAAAGTAAGGTAAGGTTTTTAGTAAATTCTACAAGTTTTTCGAGAGATTGATTCATAATATAATACCTCATTTGTTTTGTTAATAGTACAAATAAATTATTACTGCTTAATTACATTTTGTAATTGATATGTTACTTAAGTAGAATATTATACAATATCTTAAAAAAGGAGAGAATAGATGCAAACATCATTACTTTTCGGTATACATTGTCATCAACCTGTTGATAATTTTGATTGGGTTATTAAAGAAGCAATACAAAAAGCTTATAAGCCATTTTTTCAAATACTAAAAGAGTTTCCACAATTTAAATGTTCCGTACATTATAGTGGTTGGTTACTAGAGTTCATAGAAAAAAATGATGAAGAACTTTTCTCTTTAATGAAATCTGTTTCAAATCAACTAGAATTCTTTAGTGGAGGATATTATGAACCTGTTTTATCATCAATTCCATCCAAAGATAGAATAGGACAGATACAAAAACTCAATAGGTACATAAAAAAACATTTTAATCAACAGCCAAAAGGGTTATGGCTAACAGAACGCGTTTGGGATAATTCTATTATTCATGATTTAAAGAAATGTGGTATTAACTATGTTATTGTAGATGATTATCATTTAACAACAAGTGGAGTCAAAAGTGAAAACTCAAATGGTTACTTTCTAACAGAAGATGGAGGTGAGAGTATCGCTTTATTTCCTATCAATCAATCCTTAAGATATGCAATACCTTTTTATGATTTAGATCAAACAAATGAGATGATTCATTCTTTTAACAATGAAGATGGGAAAAATGCAGCTATCATATTTGATGATGGAGAAAAATTTGGTATTTGGCCTAAAACTTATGAAACTGTTTATGAAAAAGAGTGGTTAAGAGATTTTTTTCAACAAACTTTAGAAGATGATACTATAAAAGTTGAAACATTTAGTGAATTTTACACATCAAATCCCCCTATTGCACTAGCTTATATACCGATGGTCTCTTATTTTGAAATGGGAGAATGGGCATTAAATGCAGATGATGGGTTGGCTTTAGAAAAACTTTTAGAAAACAATCAAGATGCACATCAATTTATTAGAGGTGGTACTTGGAAAAACTTCTTAACAAAATATCAAGAGAGTAACTGGATTCATAAACGATTTATAGAACTTTCTTCTAAACAAACAAGACAAAACAGATATAAAAAGGCTCTTTATAAAGCACAATGCAATGATGTTTTATGGCATGGAGTATTTGGTGGTATTTATCTTCCAAACTTAAGAGATAATGCTTATAAATATATCATAGAGTGTGAAAAACTTCTTGATAATAATAAAGAAACACTTGATTTAGATTTAGATGGTTATGAAGAGGTAAAATATAAAACAGAAGAACTTTTAACAATCATCTCTACTAAAAATGGTGGTCAAATTTTTGAACTTGATATACTCAAAAAGAATTTTAATCTTCAAAATACACTTACAAGATATGAAGAGGTATACCATAGTAAAATAGAAATTAAAAACCTTGATTTAGATACTCAAATAGAAGAAGATACTGCTTCGACAATTCATGAAAACAGGCTTACTCTTGATGAAAATATTTTATTAAAGTATGATTGGTATTTTAAAAAATCTGCTATAGATCATATCGTTTCAAAAGAGACAAACACTTCTAGTTTTCAACATAATGTTTTTGATGAGTTATCAGATTTTGTAAATCAACCATTTGAAATCGTCAAATCAGATGCAAAAAAACTACATCTAAAAAGAGATGGTGGAATATATACAGATAAAAAATATGAAACTACTTTAAATAAAAATTATAAATTTACAAAACATAAAATATACTTAGACATCTCACTACATACTCAATATATTGAAGAGTTACAATATCTACAAGAATGGAATTTTCATTTCGCATCTTTAAGTCAGGTATCATTTAATGATGAATTTTTAGATGCTCAATCTTATGAACAATCTATTAACCTCAAAACAGATAGCCTTACAATCTGCGATAGGTATTTAAACAAAACATTAACATTTACTTTAGATAAAGAGATTGAGATATTTATTATACCACTTGAAAGTGTTAGTCAAAGTGAACAAGGTGTTGAGCTTACTAATCAAGGTGTAACGATAGGATTTTTACATAAGTTTACAGAACATATTAAAAGTTCTCTTCTTTTAGAAGTTCGATAAAAGTCTCACTTTTATCGACTCTTCACAGTACAAAACTATGAACTAAATATTCTATAATCTATAAAATTAAAAATAGAATTTTTATACTCTAACTCTTCTAATAGTTCAAAATCTATATTATTGCCAATCATATTTTTTAAATTTGTAAAATTAGAAATATGTTCTTTCGTTCTTAAAACACTATATTCAACTGCTGTTTTTGTTGTTACTAAAAATGCCCAGTCACTACTTTGTGCGAGAAGTAACTCTTTTGACATTTGATTGAGTAATCTTGTAGTGTTAAAATCAGCACCATTGTGATAGGTATTTGCAAGATTTATAATGTCATCGGCCATATTATGAAGATGTCTGTATATCCAAGAATTTGCTTCATTTAACCATACATCATAATATCCCTCATCACCCCAAGAAGAGGCACTAGGATTTACTACTTGATTTTTTGGATACATTGAAAGATATTCAGGAGGTGTTACTGCTTTAAAAACTTTATGTTCATCTATCTCTTTAAATAGATTATACAAAAACTCTGGTCCCTCAAACCACCAATGTCCAAATAACTCTGCATCATAAGGAGATACAACCATAGGAGTTCTATCCACATATTTTCCTAAGTGTTCAAACTGTTGCTCTCTTTTAAAATGAAAATCTTTTGCATGAGATTTTGTTATTTGATTTGCGACTTGAGGATTATAAACCTCTTTATAATCTGAATCTCCAGTAATTTTATGATATTTGTATCCAGTAAAGACTCTTGAACCATCTGGGTCGATATAATCTTTAATATACTCAAAATCTAAGTCATATCCAATATCTCTATAAAAATCTCTATAGTTAAAATCCCCAGGATACCCCTCTTTAGAACTCCACACTTGCTTTGCTGAGTGTGGATCTCTTGCAAATGCTGCAACTGCATGCTCTGTAAAGGTTGGAGCATATACACCATTTAATGCTGTTGGTTTACCATATATTAAAGAATGTGAATCCACAAAGAAAAACTCAATCCCATTTTCCTTTAAAATTCTATCAAGTCCATCATAATAAGCACACTCAGGCAGCCAAATACCTTTTGGTGGTTTTTTAAAATGTTTTTTATGAGATTCAACAGCAACTTCAATTTGAACTTCTACTGCTTTTTCGTTTACATTTAAAAGAGGTAGAAAGCCATGTGTAGCACCACAAGTGATAATCTCTACTTTTCCTAAGTCATTAAAAAATCTATATCCATTTAAGATATTTCTATCTAAAAATCCTGTAAAGAACTCTTTTGTTTCTACAAAAACATCACTATAAAAATGTGCGATGTTTTCATAAACTATATCACCTTGTGTTCTGCTCTTTTCTCTTTCACCAAGTTCTATTTGTCTGTTGAGATATCTCTCATACTTATCCATAAGATGCTTATCATCAAGCATCTCAGCAAGTGGAGGTGTCACAGAAAGTGTAAGTCTGAAGTCAATCCCCTCATCATATAACTTTTTTAAGTTTTTTAAAAGTGGAATATAACACTCAGTAATAGCCTCAAATAACCAATGTTCTTCTAGAAAATAGTCATATTGAGGATGTTTTACAAACGGAAGATGAGAATGAAGTACTGGTACCCAATAGCCTTTTAACATAATTATTGTCCCCCTATAATGGTATGTGAAGATAATGAATCTTTTGATAATTTTGAAAACTCTTGTAGTTTCTCTATCTCTTTTACATAGGCTGATGATGACATCCCTAAAGTAAAAGATTGTAAAGATGAACGAATTATTTCGCTAAATCCTTTCTCCTTTTTCAGATAAACCAATTTATCTTCTTCTTTATAATTAATCTCTGTATTAAAAGCTTCAATTTGATTTGAGTGCATAATTTCTACAAATTCACCTGTTTGATTGTAATATCCTGCTATTACTCTGATGTTTGTACTGTATTTTAAATTGTTTACAAAGTACTCTCCAACTTCTCCTAAACAATCAATATCTTTTAAAGTCTTTGCTTCACTATTTACTACTTTAAATTTAATTTGGCTTGCATAATCTAGATTATATTTTTGTAATAAACTATCAGTAAATTCCCAATATAGATAAAATTTACTACTATTAATTGGTAATAATACTAATTGATCTTTATAATATCTATCTGAAATCTGATACTTTTTTGGTACTTCAAGAGTACTGTCATATGAAATAACTTCAATACTATGTGTTCTACTTGAAAAATCATTTTTTTCTAAACTATCTTGTGTTAACTGATGATTCATAATTATTTCCTTGGCTTAATGAACTTATTCTAGCATAAAACGGTTACAAATTAGTTATATTATTTTCATTATAATATAATTATTTCAGCGAAGTATAAGAAACTAAAAAAACCTATGATATCAACTAATGTAATAACTACTACAGAACTTGCAATTGCCGGATCTAAATGTATCTTTTTTAAAAACATAGGAACACTTGCACCTAATATTCCAGCTGATAAAAAACTAACAAACATTGATGCTGCTATGGCAGTTGATATTAATATCTCACCAAACCACATTTGTGCTACAAGAAAACTCAAAACTGCAAATAGTAAACCATTAATTATTGATATATTTATCTCTTTTTTTAGTATTGGTTTTAAATTATCAAAAGTTATCTCCCCTATTCCCATTTGTCTTACTATAACTGTCATAGTTTGAACAGATGCTGTTCCTGCCATATTTGCAACAATTGGCATTAAAACTGCTAAGGCAACTATAGTTTCTAATGTATGTTCAAAAATACCTATAACAATCGACGCTATTACAGCATTTACAAGATTTATTGTAAGCCACATTGCTCTTGTTTTTGTTGTTTTTGAAAACTCTTCAGAGATATGTTCATCTGCATCAATTTTATTTAAATTGTAGATTTGTTGAGTAGCTTTTTTTTGCATAATATCAACAACATCATCGTGGGTAATTCTTCCTATAAGATGTCCTTTTCTATCAACAACTGCTAAAGTAGTTAAATCATATTTTTCAATTGTACTTATAACATTATCAACCAAATCATGTGAAGTAACATAATATGACTCAGGATACTTTGCCAAAATATCATCAAAAGTTTGTTCACTTTTTTCTAATATCAAATCATCAATAGAGATTGACTTTAGAAGTCTTCCAATCTCATCTGTAACAAATACACTTTGTACAGTACCGATACCTTTTTCTTTTAATCTTCCAAGTTTTTCTATAGCGTATGCGATGGTTCTACAACTTGATACCTTTAGTATCTCTGTTTGCATTAAAGAACCAGCTTCATTACTCTCATAACTTATAAGTTTTTCAATAGTTTTTTGTTTTGCATCACTTAAAAGAGAAAAAACATCTTCCTCTTTTTCTTTGTTTGTTTTAGTTATGGCTATAAAAAGATCAGTAGCATCATCACTATCCAATACTTCTATAATCTCGGCTAGTCCTTTGGCATCATATTTTAAAATCAAATCAATTTGAAAGGGTGTTGGTAACTCTATAAAAGTTTCAGCACGAATTTTTAACGGTAAAGAGTTTAGATACTCAAAAAACTTATCTTCATCTTTTTGTTTTACATCTTCTAAATAATCAGCTAAATCAGCATCATCTATTTTATGTTCATCTTTTACACCATTTTTAAGCTTCTGAAGATAAAGATCAATAGCTTTTATATTCATTCAGTTTTCTCTAAATTTTCAAAACCTGGAAGTAGTTTTCCTTCAAGAAGTTCTAAACTAGCTCCTCCACCAGTTGAAATAAAACTTATATTTTCTTTCTCCCCTGCTTTTTCAGCAGCACTAGCAGTATCTCCACCACCAACTATACTATAAGCATAAGTATCTGCAATAGCATGAGCAATTCTAAAAGTACCTTTATTAAATCTATCAATTTCAAAGATACCCATAGGTCCATTCCAAATAATTGTGTTTGACAATCCTATTGCTTCTTCAAAAAGTTTTACTGTTGCAGGTCCAATATCTACAGCTTTAAAGCCCTCTAACATATCTTGTGCGGGAACTATTTTTGTATCTATTGGATGTTCTATATCATCAGTTATTACAACATCTACAGGGAGATATACATTTACTTTTGCTTCTCTTGCTGTTTGTAAAATCATATTAGCTTCAGGTAAAAACTCATCTTCAACCAAAGAAGCTTTTGTATCATATCCTATTGCTTTTAAAAAAGTATTTGACATCGCACCACCAATGATAAGCTTATCTATTTTTGGTATGATATTTTTAAGAAGTGTAATTTTTGAAGAAACTTTTGCACCACCTACTACTAAACAAATAGGTTGTGTTGGTTTAAAAAGTGCTTTAGAAAAAGCATCTATCTCTCTTTTGAGTAAAAACCCAGCTACTTTTACATCTACAAATTTTGTAATGCCCACCGTTGAACTATGAGCTCTATGACTTGTACCAAAAGCATCATTTACAAAAACATCACACAATGACGCTAACTCTTTTGATAATGTCTCATCATTTGAAGTTTCACCCTCAAAAAATCTGATATTTTCCAGTAAAAATATTTTAGCATCTGAGGCACTGTTTAAAAGTTCTTTTTGTTCCATAAAATGATCAATTAAATCAACTTTTCTATCTAATAACCTTTCCAATCTTTTGACAATATGTTTTAACGAAAACTTCTCTTCAAAGCCATTTTTTGGTTTTCCAAGATGAGTTACTAAAACTATATTTTTAGATTCATTATCTATACAATAATTTATAGTATGCAAAGCTTCTTTTATACGATTATCATCTGTGATATTGTTATGAGAATCTAACGGTACATTAAAATCAACTCTAATTAAAACTCTCTTATCTTTTATCTCTACATCTTTTAAAGATTTTACTTTTTGCATTAATTCAATATTACTTAACATCATCGTATCCTAATATTTATACATTTTTTCATAATACTTATGAGCCATAGAACCTGAATCAAACTCAAACAATACATCACTCATAGAGTTTTTCATAAGCTCCACCCATTTTGTTTGATTTTCATAATAAGTTGGAATAATTTTATTTTCTAAAATATCCATCATTTTTTTATTATCATTTTTGTCTTGTTCTTCTATACTTAAATTATGATCAGCATCTGGAATTGTAAAACTATTTACCTCTTCTTTACAAAATTCAGGATGCCAACCATCTGCAATTGAGAAATTTATAGCTCCATTCATAGCAGCACTCATACCACTTGTACCACTAGCCTCTCTTGTAATTCTTGGAGTATTGAGCCAAATATCAGCACCTTTTTTAAGCAATCTTGATAGTTCCAATTCATATCCTACAAGTACAGCAACTCGTTTATAGTTTCTCGCAATATATGTTAATTCATTGAAAATATTAATTGCATTTGTATCATGAGGGTATGGTTTTCCTGCCCAAATAACTTGTATAGGTTTTTTTGATCTTGTGATAAGTTTTTCAAATCTTTCAAAATCATATTTTAACAAACCAGGTCTTTTGTACTCTGCAAATCTTCTTGCCCAAACTATTGTTAAAATATCAGGATCAAACATTTTTCCTGTTTGATCTGCAACCACTGAAAACAAAACTCTTTTGAGATGTTTTTTTCTAGCAATAAGCTCATAATCTTCATGTTCATCCAAAGCTCGAAGCATCGGTTTATCAGCCCAAAATCTTTTATTTTGTGAGTTAGTTATTGCTATAATTTCACAAACACCATCATGATGACTCCACATATTTGTTGCAACTTTTGCATGCATTTGAGATACACCGTTTGCAATCTTTGCAATTCGTAATGCAGCAACTGTTAAACTAAAATTATCATCATATGTTTGTGTGATTTCTCGCACCTTTTCTAATGGTGTAGAATTAAAAAATCCCATTTTATCCAGTAGATTGATATTGTGTATCTCATTCCCAGCAGCTTCTGGAGTATGAGTTGTAAATCGTACCATCTCTTTTAGTTCTTCAATATTTTTTACTTTATGATACAATTCAAAAACCATAGGAAGAGCATGTCCTTCATTCATATGATATATATCAACTTGATGATTTAAAGCTTCAAGTACTTTCACTCCANCAATTCCCAATACAATCTCTTGTGCAATTCTTGTCTCTTCATGCATATCGTAAAGCTTATGTGTAATAGTTCTTGAAAGATAATCATTTTCAGGAATATCAGTTGAGAGTAAAATTAAAGGTGCACTACCAAAAAGTTCAGCTGGAACCATATATGCTTTTACAACCACAGGCTTACCATTGATATCCACGATAACACTTACATTTAAATCTTCTAAGAAATGATAATATTTTCTTCTAAATTCAATTTTTAGATTTCTATCTTCATCTCTTGCTTGATCATAATATCCATAACTCCAAAGTATTCCTACACCAACAACATTTTGTTTTAAATCATAAACACTTCTCATATGAGAACCTGCTAAAAAACCAAGACCTCCTGAATATATTTTCAATGCTTGGTGTATTGCAAACTCCATAGAAAAATAAGCAACTGGTTTTTCATAATCTTTACTAAACTTATACTGTTCGATTTGCATATATATATCCTTGTTTTATAATTACTTTTAATATTATAATATCATAGAATAACATAATGATTACATCTATTTTTTAAAATAATTGTACTAGATATAACCATCCTATTACCATAACTGGTCCAATCATAGCTGTTATTATACCCAAAATTAAAAAATCTTTTGATTGTACTTTTTTACTTGAATATACAATAGCATTTGGTGGAGTTGAAACAGCTAAACTCATAGCAAATGAAGCACTCAACGCAACTGCAACTACCGCTAGATAGCTAGCTTCTTGAGATATAGTTGCTGCTATTGCTATAATTATTGGAAGCATAATATTTGTAGCAGCTGTATTACTCATAAAATTTGATATCACTACTACTAAATAAGAAAAAATAAACATAATCCATAATATAGACATTCCATCTGTAGATATTAAGTTGGCAAGCCACATATCAAGTCCTGTTTTAGAAACCGCAAGCCCCAAACTTAATCCTCCTATAATAAGGATTATCACATCCCATCGTATTTTACAAATATCATCAGCATCAAGTATTCCAAAAAGAGTGAATCCAATGATTGGTAAAAGTGATACTACTGTTGTAGGGATATGATGTAGTGGTCCTGTAAGCCATAATAAAATTGTCATACTAAAGATTATCACTGTTACATTTTTTTTCCAACTAGGAACAGTTGGTATTTTAGAAAACTTTTTTGTAGAGTCATCAAAATGCTCCACCTCTTTAATAGATTTTAAATCAATAAAAGGTTCACTTGATGGATATACTTTTAATATCACAAATCGTAAAATCAAAATAACTAAAATAGAAGGTGGAAGAGATAAAGCCATCCACCCTATAAAAGAGGGAGCATTTTCTCCTAAAATACCAACAGCGATAGCATTTGGCGGTGTTCCTATAATGGTAGCCATACCACCTAAGTTTGCCCCAATAACAACGGATAGTAATACTGCTTTTTGAAATGGATTTGATTCTTTTATATGTGTTAAAAGAGGTAAAAGTATCGTCATCATCATAGCAGCAGTTGCTGTATTTGATACAAACATTGACAATACATAAGTAATAGCAATAAGTCCTGAAACTATATTATGTGGTCGCCCACCTACAAAAAACAAAACTTTTTTAGCTAACCAAACATCAAGTTTTGTTTTAGAAGCTGCTGCTGCCATAATAAACCCAGCCAAAAATAAAAATATAAGTGGCGATGACCAAGGTTCTAAATACACTTGCCAATCTTTACTTCCACTAGCAAAATCAAAATTATTAAATCCTAAAAGAACCATCTCTAAAGCTATCACAAGTAAAGAAACTGCAAAAGCAGGTATCGCTTCAGTTATCCAAAGTCCAGCTGCAAAGAGTAAAATAAAAAGAGTATATGTCATATTTTTATTAATCCCATAATCAGGGATAAAAGCAACTAAAAAAGCAACTAAAAAAGAGATTGTAAAACTTGTAAAAACAACTTGTAAAGACATACTATACGCTTTATCAAAAAATTGTTTTAAGTGTCGTCTAGTATCTAACATAAAATATTTTCCTCAGATTAAAAATAGATAAGATTGTATCATTTCAACTTGAAAGGAAGTATAATTTGTAATAGTGGTATGCTACGCATTAGCATGAGAGAGTAACAAAAAAGTTACATTTTATAGAGAGAAAAGATAGTATAGACAAAAGTCTATACTATATAATTATGCTGCTTTTTTAACTGCTTTTTTTGCTATTTTTTTAGCTACTTTTACTTTTTTTGGTGATTTTTTAGCTACTGCTTTTGTAACTACTTTTAATACTTTTTTAG
>JGI10211J34971_10000801_pt1 | contig 26287 bp, 24 predicted proteins | sample Etolagsediment_FD_34971 | JGI IMG/M metagenome (IMG submission 34971)
TTCTTTACATTTTGCCTGGGAATACCTTGGCAGCTAAACAGATGGCAGCTTGAAAAATCTTGTGATAATTATTTTTTGGATTGGCACATCAGAAAAAGGCATCAAACTTGGAAAATCATCAGTGGGCATATCATATCGATATTACACGTGATTACTAATTGCAAGCGCCTGTGAGAGATAGCAGGTAGACCCACCAGCTCTATAGCCACCGTTGACGTTTTTTTTGCTTTTCAATCACGGCAGCAGCGATGATCCAGAGATGTGCTTTTCATCTTTCAAACGGAAGAATAGAATCAGCATCTTTTCCTTTCCAGAATTGGAAAAATGTGGGCCAGCGGAGCTGCTCTCTGCGGTTCAAAAAGAGGTGCTGGATCAGATTGAAAGGCGGTGTCTCGGAATGGCCCTCAAAAACACCAATGGCAGGGTCGGCCAGATTGCCGGGATTCACCCAAGAGGATCATATAACAAAATGAGTTGATATGGCCTCCGTAAAGAGGATTTCAAAAAATAAAAGCCGCTATTTCCAAATAGGCTATTTTTTGTTGACAAAATCAACAAGCTGTTGGATATTCAGCCGCTTTTTCAAGTACCTTAACAGCAATTTTCCGGAGGGATTATGGAAGGAAAGGTGGAAAACGGACAATTGAAGTTTCGCCTAAATTCGACCATTTCTATGGCGGCAACCGAAATCGTAACAGGGGAGGCTGAAGCCTTCCGGAACGGAGACGGCTTTCGTAGAACTTTTTTGGAGAACCTTGTGAACAGAAAGGAGGAAATCGAGAATTCAATCAACAGCTTGACCAACGGCAAAAAGAAACACGCGGGCCTGTTTTCTGCTGATGAGATAACAGAAGAATTGGATCTCGCCGTATTTGAGATTACAGCACAAACCCATTACAGCCTCTTGGAAAGAAAAAATAAAGAGTTGAAAAAGATCAAAATACTTATTCGCAGGGCTCGGCATGAAGAAGAATTTGGTTTGTGCGAAGAGTGTGGAAGGCGAATTCCTGAGGAACGTATGTTAATTGTTCCGGAAGCGACCCTGTGCGTCCCCTGTCAGCGTGAAATGGAGAAATTGGAATCAGGAAGAAGTTCAACGAAAAGTTCCTATCGGGCTTTCAGAGGGAAAAGAGGATTCCAATGGAGCGATGACGATGACGCCATCGAAAACGAAGCGTTTGTCTTTAGGTCCAGTACGGAACATGCATCGTTTATGGATTTGGAAGAGATTGAGCTGGATGACAATCCGGAGGAGACAATTAACAAATAACATCTTGGTCGACCACTGAAAAGGGCACTCAATAATGGTAAGGATTGACATCCCCAGGATTATCCGAGAGACCCGACAGAAATATTCAGATTCGTATGAATCGATGAACTGGCTCACCCCTGAAAAGGCCGGAACAGCATCCCGCGTCCGGGCAGACCTGATCAGATCAATCTTTGATAACCACCCAGCCGGGCCCGGGTGGCAGTTCTCCAAGACTAAACTGTTTACCCATACCATTTCTCCGGGGTGCACCCTGTGCGGCAACGGAGATTGGTCATGTCTTTTTATCAACGGAACATGCAATGCTCAATGTTTTTACTGCCCTTCCGCCCAAAAGGAAAAAGGCCAGCCAACTACTAGCACACTGGAATTCCCAAATCCCCGCGATTATGCTGATTATGTGCGGATTTTCAATATTAAAGGCGTAAGCTTCAGCGGAGGGGAACCGTTCATGACCTTTGACCGGGTTTTGCTTTTTTTGAAGACCCTCCGTTCTAGGGTTTCTCACCCATTATATATCTGGATTTACACCAATGGCCTTCTGGTGACTGAGGATAAGCTCAAAGCATTGAGGGACAATGGCCTTGAAGAAATCCGCTTTGATATCAGCGCTAACCATTACAGTCTTGATGCTCTGAAGAAAGCCCTGGGTATCATCCCCTGCGTAACCGTGGAAATCCCGGCCATCCCGGAAGACCTGGAAAAGACCCAGCAAATATTAAGAGAACTTCACGACGCAGGCGTCAACCATCTCAACCTCCACCAAATCAGGTGTACGCCGTTCAACAAAACCCGATTAATCCAAAGGTCATATACGTTTCTTCATGGCCCCGGAGTCGCGGTTTTGGAAACAGAGCTTGCCGCGCTGGAGCTGATCCGATATGCGCTGGAACATAACGTTGCACTTCCCATCAATTATTGTTCGTTCACCTATCGCCACCAGTTCCAGAGGGCCGGTGCTCACAAAAGAAACTCTCGGCAGATAAAAGCCACCCATGAAGACATTACCCCCACCGGCCACATCCGGACCATGAGTGTCTGTGGCGGGAAAAAGCAGATCGGCTCCATTCATCAGTACCTCCTGTCACAGGAGAATGATACCTCTTTGTGGCGCCTGTCAAAAAATTTCGATCAGCTTTTTTTCAATGCCGCCCTGTGGCCCTTTATCGAGTTTTCTAATGTCCGACTCAAGGTCAGTTACAGTGGCACGTCTTTGAAAACAGCGGTTTCCTTCCGTCACCCTTTTAAGGAACTAGCGCTGAACAAGAAAAAAAAGGTTGTGATCGAAAGGCATGTTGAACAGCTGGGTATTTGGCTTGCAGGAGAACAGGTTCGTCAATTCGGACACGCTTTTATCCGATCAAAAACCGATCATTCCACGGATATTCCAGAAAGCCTGCCCCAGGATCTACTCAACGAAATCACGCCTTTTGAATCCTTTGACCCTGGACTGGCCCAATATTATTAGACGAAAACATTTGCTGCAGATCTTTCAAACATTCAGCAGTAGATTTTCTGGCAAAAGGCACAAACGTCCACTGTGAAATTTTTCATTTTCTTTGCATCGAGTACTGGTTATTGGTAAACTGCTGGAAGTTTTAGGATCAGCATTTTTCATTTGATGAACTAGAAACAGGTTTGAAAAACCATTATTTGATTGCATGGCAAGTTTTCAATTAATACTACTGGAGAAGGTTTATGCCCCAAGTGTTTGAGGTCGCGAATCTTAGCTCCTTGGAACTAAGAAACCGGCTCATCCATTCCGCCACTTTTGAATGCATGGCCGATGAAAGCGGTGCTGTGACCGATGATCTGATTAAACGCTACGTCAACCTCGCCAAAGGAGAAGTGGGCCTGATCATCCCCGGCTATCTCTATGTTCATCCCAGGGGAAAAGCTTTTGATGGGCAGACAGGTATTCATGATGACCGTTTGGTCCCCGGATTGAAACGACTGGTCAAGAAAGAAGCCTCCTGTATTTCCTGCAACAAATGCTTTGCCGCGGTTTTCAACGGGCTGCCGTTGCGCTGTTATGTTGACGGCTTGCCCTAGAAAGCGATGTGATACAGCTCGACCGCCCGGAGGAACCGGTTGTTGGGCCGCCCCTTGCTCCAAATGTAGCACTCACAATCAGGGTATCCGGCGGCAACCAGCTTTGACCAATTCCTAATCTATCCCAACGAAAGAGGGTAACTAGAAGGGTTGGCCTTAACCAGAGACCTAACGCCTATAGGTGGCGGCATCAGTGCATGCCACTGTCCATCTCCTCCATGATGAGCATCTGACCCATCTGGGTTATCCCCGCTGCTGCCATGCGCGCCTTGAGGTCGGGCGAGTTCATGAAGGCCTGCACCTGCTCCGCGCTCTTCTGCACGGAGAGCACAGTCACGGTGTTGGGAGCATCCACGTTGCGGAACACCTGGAAAGAAATTTCACCAGCTGCCTTGCGCTGCTCGATGCTCGCGTCATACCCTTCCTTCCACCTCTGGTAATTCTCGACCTTGAATCCAACATGCAGATGTGTGACCATTAGTTGCACCTCCTCTTACTTTCCTTTCGATATGGATTTATGGGAACAGGGTCCAAACTCCTTCTTAGTACCACAACGTGACAAATGGTTTGCATAATACTGACATGCGAGTTAGGAGGAATGCTACTTTCATGCTTCTAGCTGACTGAGGAATTCATCTGTTGACAAAGTCTGTCCCAAAAGAGGAATAATTTTCCCTTCTACATAGTCCTGTTCCTCCGATGAGTTAGCGGCGGTTGCATCTTTGATAACGGTCACACTGTAACCCTTATCGTAGGCTGTTCGTGCGGTGCTTTCAACACAGAAATTAGTCAGAAACCCACCTATAACAACATTTTTAACATTAGCTTCTTTGATGATCTTTTCAAGATCGGTATTATTAAAGCCACATAACGTGCATTTACCGGTCACAACTTCGTCACCTTTCTTGGGCTTCAACTCATCAATTATCTCCGCACCCCATGTGCCCTCGCGAAAAGCGTTCCCGTCGGCCACGGCTTGTACAATTCCAACCATGGAATGGTCTTTGAAATATTTCTCGTTAAACACGAACGGTGTGTGAACGACCATAGCTCCTTTTTCACGAGCTCCTTCAGCCAGTTTCACAGCGTTAGAGATTGTCCCTTGCCGCAATATCTCATCTTTAACACCGTCGTGAAGTATTCCACCTTCTTTACAAAAGTCATTTTGAAACTCGATTAAAATCACAGCTGTTTCTTTTGCCTTCATTTTTCGTCCCTCCTTTTTAGATTTTCAGGCATCCGAAATCGGAATAGCCCCCCCCCTTGATCCAGCCTTCTTTAAGAATGCAGGATGTACGATAGAATAATAGCCCATAAAATTCGTTTTTGTCAAAACCTGTGAAACTCTGAATTTTGAAAAGCATTTGGAGCTGAAATATTATTGACCTATCAATTTGATATTGCAGCAATTATTATTCCTTGGAAGGCTGCAATAAATAGAAGCAGGTATAGCCAGCCGGAAACGGAATTTTTGAAACTCAAAAATAGGGTAATTTTGTTGCGTTGGGTTCTTAGCGGCACACTCCCGCAGGGTAACCCTGTTAAAGAAACGGCACTCTGAAACAACCTTTATCGCTCCGAAAGAAGGGCAGGTGTCTAAGGTTTAATCGGGACTCATTCTAAAATCGTTCTTCCCTCCTTTTTTAGCCAGATACATGGCATCATCCGCTTTTTTTAGTAACGTTTCCGCATCCGTTCCATTCTCGGGGAATACACTGATCCCGATGCTGGCCCCGATTTGTGCTTCCTCATTTCCCATTTTGAAGGGCGTTGCCAATGCGCGTATGATTTTTTGAGCGACGGATTGCACATCATCAACGGATGTGATGGTACTCAGGATGACTGTAAACTCATCCCCGCCTATTCGCGCCACCGTATCCGCGTCTCTGACGCACTCTTGAAGCCTTTTGGCGGTCCTGATCAACAGTTCATCTCCCGCATCGTGGCCCAAGGTGTCATTCACCGATTTAAACCCGTCCAGATCGATAAAAAGCAAAGCGAATTTCCGTTTATACCGTTCGGATTGCTTCAAGTTTTGGTCCAATCGATCGAGAAACAGAGACCGATTCGGTATATCCGTCAACTGGTCGAAATTTGCGGAACGATAGAGATCCATTTGATACGATTTCCGCCTCACCATATCCCTGGCTATGAACCAGGAAGAAATGCCCACCAGTAAAAGCAGGGCAAGAATCAAAAAGAGAAGCTTCGTTTGAAGACGCCTGGTGCCGGCTTGCAAGGCCTCTCCGGGAAGAAATGAAATCACTTTCCAGAAATATTCTTTGGCTTCGAAGCGTTTTTGGCTATCCCCGCCCGCAACGGCTGAGCCTGAACTGCTTTTAACCTCTCCCTTCACCGGATACACGGTGGCGGAAGTAAAGATGCCTTTTTCATTCTTAATCTGGGTTTCCCGGGAAGAAAATATCTTTTGCCATGCCTCCGGGAAGTCGGCGGAAAATTTCCGATCTTTTCTCTCCGGGAACATAAAACCCCATTCGTCACCGGCATTCGGGCTGCAAAGCCAATAGCCATCCGGATTGACCAGCATGACATTTCCGGGAGACATTTCCGAACTTTCCTTGAGTGCCTTGAGCAGTCTGTCGCCCAAATAATTGAGAATAACAATGCCCCGTTTTCGATTTTCCCCGTCAAAAACAGGCGTTCCCAATCGGATCATGGGCTTCAAAGGTTCTTCGATCTTACCGTGTTCAATATTTAAATCGAAGGGGGAGATGAAGATCTCACCACGAAAAAGTGCCAGTGTATCTTTGAAGTAATACCGGTTGCCTTTATTCTGCAGACCCTGTTCGGGAACAATGACCAGGTCACCTTTGTTGAAATCAACCCTGACCTTTTCCATTCCCGCAACGTCAATAAAACGAATTTGATCGTATTTTTGTTTTTGCCGGCTGAACTCCCCATATTCCTTTGCAATCAAGCCTTTCTGTTTTATCCCGACTGATTCCTGATCCAGTATCTGAAGGAGTTCGTTCTGTTGCGAAAGGAATCTTAGGTCCGAAATGATCTCTTCCAGATTATTCTCAATCAACGCTGTTTCCAGCTTTACGTTCACCCTCTCTTCCAATTTCAAACGTGACAGGTAATCCCCTTTCTCATAATAATAAAATCCTGTTACCGCTCCAGTAACAACAGCCGCAACAATCACAAAGAGGGTCAAAAAATATCGAATTAACATAAGCCTGTTTTGAGAATCTGTTTTTTGCATAACAGATGAACTTTCCCTTTTCCGTTGGTTTAGTGTCTTATTTCTCACGCAAAGTCGAAAAGTTAACTCTTTTTGTTACAGAACCCTGTTTTGATCCTTCAATTTGGGAAATGCTAATTTTATCATGGTTCCTGGTTCCTCCGAGGATTCCGTGGAAACGCCACCCAGGGTTTCTGCAATCAACCTGGCAGAATACCCCCCGGTGAAGTTACGGATAATATGCTATCATAACGAGAGGATACCTCAAAGCCTTTTGTCAATCAGATATGACCCAAATGGAAAGATACACACACAGGAAAAGGAATCGCCATCAAGCTCAAAAAAGCGTATTTTTATCGTGGCCCTTGAATCCTGCAGTCAATTCTGCGATATTTTTCGAGTGAAACATTAGAGATAAAGGAGGCCATGATGATTTTCAGACTTTCCACAAAAATCGGGAAGAAAATGACTGCTGGATTTAGAATTCATAAATCCGTCTGCCTGTTTTCCACAATTGTGGCCACTGTTTCGATCATGGCTTTCGTCGCCGGATACAGCGATACTGACTCTACGCCCCCCCGGCCCGACTCAATTCCCGTTTTCACCCTGACAGATCCCGCCTTCAACCGATGAACTGGACGAAACCCAATCGGTAATGCTGGAAAACTATTCCTATTCAATCGATTACGCACGTAATCTATCGGATCCCACGATCCAGAATTACATGAAACGGCTCATTTTTCGAATGCTGGGCGTATACCACGGAGTTGTTTTGAATCAGCCGGAAGCTCTTAATTTCAGCGGTGAATGGCTCCCAGCTCTGGACTACTTTTCTGAATCCGAACTTCAGTGCAATTACGAAACAGAAACCCTCTCCTTCATGGATCTCTATTTCATAAACGCCCAGATGGATTTATTCGGTTATGTACTCCCTCCGGTAAACCAGCACCACTATTCCAGGTGTACGGCCTTCGCAAAAAAGACGGAGGACGATATATTTATGGCACATAATTCCTGGTCATCTTTTCTTGATCAGAGCATGGCGGGGAGTTTCTATGTGAACGGCAGCTTTTGTGCGTTGAATATGGCTGCCCCCGGTCTGATCAGGTCCGGACAGGATTTCGGCTATAACGGCAAAGGCATCATGTTTTTTGAAACCACCATTGACAACACCCCTACAATCCCCTTTCCATCTATGGCAGGTGGGATCTGGGTTACGGCTGGACCACCACGCCGCAAACCGTTCCGGACGGCTCCCTCGACGCCAAAGCCGCATCGGCATCCATGTTGGCCAATATCTCGGATTTAAAAGGCGTCTTGGATGTCAATTCCAGCAACCGGGCCTTCTGGATGAAGTTCGGCACGCCCGTGGTGGATGGAAAACCGTTTATCTGGAGTGAATCCCAGTGGAGCGAACAGAAGCTCAGGGATGTTCCCGATGAGGTTGACGGCAATTATCATTATTTCAAAACACATATTGAGTAGAAATGGAGCAGCAATAGGGGATGAGAAAATGCCCCTCACAGTGGTGATCTGATCGCCTTGAAGGTTCCTTGTCCGGTGGCAACGAGTTGGCCTTCCTCGTCAATGATGTCAGCTCTGACATAAATAATCCGGGTGGCTTGATGAGTGACCCAGGCCTGGCAGGTGAAGATATTTTCGGTTCATCGCGGATTAACGTGAAAACCGTCCCCATTCGGCAATTGAGCTGGGGTCAAAGGTAATCTATTAAATCATGATCGAAAGTGGAAGTTGCCGTCATTCCTGCGAAAGCAGGAATCCAGACACTTCGGAAAACCTGGATTCCGGGTCAAGCCCGGAATGACGTTAAGCCCTTTTCATATAAGAATCCCGTTAATCCGCGATGAGCCATATTTTCTACTGCTCGTTTTGTGTACTGGATGTTCAGATTTATTGTAGCCGGGTATATTATTCATCAATCCATGGTTTTTGCCACTCTTCAATTCAGCAAAACCGCAGCCATTTGTTTTTATAAAAAATTCTCCTGCTTTTTGAAAAATTCTTTTGGTGATGAGGCAACGACAGCTTAATACATCCCGCCATTTATATGAAGCGTGGTACCGGTAATATAATCCGCCATGGGTGACACAAGAAACAAGGCCCCATTAGCGACATCTTCGAGTGTTCCCATCCGCTTCATGGGGACCTTCGAGAGCATTGCCTCTTTCTGCTTCTCATCCAGCTTATCCGTCATCTCGGGCTTAATAAATCCCGGCGCAATGGAACCGATGTTGATAATCCGACCATACTTGGCTTTCAACATGGGCTTGATTACCGCTTTACACATGTTGAAAATACCACCGAGATTGACGTTCTGCACATCCTCTGTGGCCCGTTTCCCCAATTCGGATATTAACTCTCGGATAACCCATTTCTTGTATTTTAAAACGAGAGTGAATTAAAAATAGAACCGATACGGCCATTTTTTTCATTCCGGTCAATTGTGAATACCTTGCTGTAGGCGCTTGACAGGCATTTTCGGGATGCGTATGGTGAATTCTTTTCACATCTGAAAAGGGAATCCGAAATGCCACGCTCGAGGCTTTGTGGCGGCAACCGGCTCCTTTTGATCGCATTTTTGAATCGGGAGTTCAACATGAAGACGAAGACCCTTCAAACTGTTTTTTTTCTCATAATGGTTTCAATAGGCGTCATAACGGCCGCCAATGCCACACCAGAGAATAAGGAAATTGTCGTTGGTTTCAATAATGTTGCCTGGCCTCCGTATCTTATTAAAGAACAGAATGGCAAAGACCGGGGCATTCTGATTGATGTGATGACTATGATTGCATCCAAGCACGGATTTTCTGTCAAAATTGAGCCGCTTCCAGAGAAACGGGCCCTCAGAGGTATCACNTCTGGCGACATCGACGCTTACTCCAAAGCAAAGGAGTGGGTAGCGGATCCGAAAGGCTATCTTTGGACCGACCCAATCGTNGAATCAACGGACGTACTTATTTTTCCAAAAGACCGTCCAGTCAAGTTCGAGACGTCGGACGATCTCAAGGGCAAAAAGATCGGAACGATTCTGGGTTACAGATATCCGCTTCTGGAACCCTATTTCGGGAACGGCCGCATAAAACGCGATGATGTGAAAAAAGATTCGCTCATGCTTCGAAAGCTTCTGCGAAACCGGGATGACGCGGCCATCATCAATAAACTCGTGGCGTTTTGGGTCATGCGGCAGAATCCGGAACTCAAAGGAAAGTTCGATTTCTCAGATAAACCGGTGGGAAAGGCGGGATGCCGGTTCATGTTTACTACTAAGGGAGATTGGCAGCCGTTCATCCAAACATTCAACCAGGAACTGGCCTTGATGAAGACAGACGGCCGCCTGGATGCGATTCTACAGAAATATCAGTAATGACTTCAGTCATGTTGTTTTCGATGACGTATCGATATACGTACATTGATCGGCGCGTACCATATCTCATTTCCTATATCAAAAACCAAAATACCGTGAGGCTCAAAAAAGCTATTTTATCATCAAATCTGAGGGTTTAACTGAATATTAAGGTTGATGCCATCTCTTCAGTCTGGTCGTTATTGACATGTACCAGCTTTGAAACAGAAAAAATAGAATCAGCATCCTTCTGTATCCTGAACGGAAAAAATGGGCGTCAAGCTCCCCCATTTTCAGACAACAGGGCTCCAAGCTCAACTGAATAATTATAAGTACTCTTTTGGATACGCAAAAGATTTCGTAAAGTGGTTTCGTTTTTTGCCTTGAACCAGCGTTCCTGGAATTTAGTTTGTTGGACTGCTTCAGCGATGGCCGATAAAATATAGAGGTGATAGTTGCGCTGATCACGAGTGCCGACCAATACAAATACCGCGCTGACTTTGGGAGCCAGCTCTGAAAAATAAATGCCCTCTTTGCTACGCGCCAATAAAATGTGGAAGATATTTTGGCCTTCAATAATAATGTGAGGAATTGCCAAATCAGGCCTTAAAGTAGTACTGACCTCCTGTTCTCTTTCCATGAGTAATTGTAATAGATTTTCTTTTGAAATATCAACAGTATAGGCCATGGCTTCAGCCACGAGCGCAAAAAAATCATCGTAGGCCATGGCCTGGTCTAAATCCAAGACAATACTCTCTTCTACTAGCCGATCAAATTTTACTTTTCGTTGGACATCTTTTGCATGGATGATTTCTTCAACTTCATTGGCCATGGCCTTTGATACCATTTCTTTCGATGTCGCCCTGCCCACCATATGGACCAAGGCGTGATTGCGGTCTTCATTGAACTGCAACATCATCTGTTCCAGACTGGTTCGGGAACCGACCACTGTCAACCAATCGCCTAATTGAATCTGCGTAAAGCCCACCGAGACAATCAATTGGCCGTTCCTGCGAATGGACAAAATATGAAGATCCAGCGGCAGGTGCAATTCACGGATGGCAATGCCTTGAAGATCGGGGTTGCGTAGTTCAAATTCGATGATGTCACGCCCCTTCTCTAATCCCATTAGCAACCTGGTGGCCGAGGGTGATCGTACAAACTGGTCCAATAAGTTTACAATAGCGGTGCTGGGTTCAACCACCAACGCACCCAGTTCATGAAAGCGCTTAAAATGGGCTTGACGGTTTAAGCGAACGATAAGATTGCGGGTGCCGTAATTTTCATAGATTATGTCACATATCCTATAATTTTCTTCGTCCGAAAGCATGGCAACGATGGAATCGGCTTGGGCAACCCCCAGTTGTTTCAAAGTTTGAATACTCACTTCAGGGATGGGATGAATTTCAATATCCGAGGCATTTGCCATTTGCCGAACATATTGCACTTGGGTCGTGGCTATTTTCACTTCCCAACCATTGGACTGCAGCAAGCGCGCCAGAGCTAATGATTCGCCATCCAGACCGAATATGACGGCATCTCGAATGTCGTCATATGGTTGGTTTTCAGTCCGCGGATGGGCCTCCTTTGCTAGGAAAAGCGCCCATTTAAATAGCGGCGGGCCTACAATCTGATTCAATACAATGACGGTGATAATAATGGTTGCAAAGGTTGCGCCCCATTCTGAAAACTCTACAGTGACCTGCCTGGCCAGACCCAAACCGACCCCGGCTTGGGTGATGTAACACATCCACGCGATGTTATTGTATTTGGCTGGCTCACCGGCCAGCATGCCTCCGGAAAATGAGCCAATAAAAACGGCCGCCATGCGTATGCCAAAAAGAGCCAGAGCAATTCCCCAACAACGGGTTAATACATCCAACTGCAAGGTTGCGCCGGTCAGTGTAAAAAAAGCGACATAAATATAGGGGCCGATATCATGAAGGATTTTAATCAGTTCAGTGCGATAGGGGCTGTAGTTAACGGTTAAAAAGCCAGCCAGTAGACAGATGAGCATTGGTTCTAATAGTATTTCGAAAGACAAATGCATATGGGTTGTATGTCGAATCGTCCCGGAAAGAACAAATATTCCCAATCCTGATGATAGAATGACGACGGTCTTGATACCTCGGTGGCAATGCCATGACAGGATAAACCGCATTACTCTACTGAGTAGGTATCCCAGAATCAGGGAGAGTGTCAGCTCGAGGAGTAAAATTAAAACGAAAGTGTAATCAAAGGCTTGTTGAGCCAACAGCGTCCCGGCAATGGATGCACAAATGCTGAAGACCGTAATCACCACCACATCCATGATCACCGTTACACCCAGGGCAGTTTTGGTAAAAGGCCCTTTGGCCCTTAGTTCATTGACTACCGCAATAGCCGATGACGGTGATCTTGCTACCAAGATGGCCCCTGCCAGAATGGAAACTGCCGCACGGTGCGCCGAAGGCATGCTTTTGGTAAAGGGAATGAATTCGGAAAGCAGAAAAAAGGCGAGGCTGCCTAAAGTAAAAGTGCTTAGAACCAATCCAAGGGTTGTGTAGCGAATCGCTTTGAAACGGCTTTTAATTTGACGAACAACCAATTCACTTCCGGCTGCGAAGGCTATGAAAGCCAGCGACAATTCGTCCACAAATCGCAAGTTTCCAATGGCCGCCGCCGGAATAATATTCAACACATAGGGACCAGAGGCAATGCCGGTAAACAAAAAGCCCGTTATCATCGGCAGCTTTCCGCGCGCAAAAAAAATACCCACCTGCCTGGATGTCAAGGCAACAATGGCGAAACAAGCAAGAAAAGTAAGATATAAGAAAGCACTATCCGCCATTAGAAAATCCCGCACAATAAGTTGTTACAATTGTTAAACGGTGTGGACGGTGAAAAAGAAAATCATCTATGCAAATCAAAGTCAAGGGTTATTGAGGAGGCAGGCAACAGCGACGAGGCCATGTGCGTATCAATCGATTACGCCAAGATTGATTGACCTTTTTAAGGTGGCGGCAAGAGATAGATACTATGCAGGGTTCCAAAGTCAGTCTTTGATGATACATTATGGCCGAAAATAAATATCAGCCAAAAGAACTCCAAGGAAAAAAGTTGACATAAATAGTCCATAGGACTGGTTTTTGTCAAAACCTGTGAAACATTAAATTTTGAAAAGCATTTGGCTCTGAAAAATGTTTGACATATATACTTGATATCACTGGTACTTTTAGTTTCAGAAAACCTGTGAGAGATAGCAGTAAGTACAGGTCCACCTTGTACGCTGTATGTTGGTATCGCAGGTTTCTGCAAAAATATGGCAACCACAATATCTGGTATGACCGCCCAATATTGGGAAAGTGTTGTTGTCGGGTTTGACAGAACAGTTATATAGAGACTCCTTCGTTCATTTAGAGAGCCTCTCAAGCACTTCTTTCAGAGCCTTTTTTTCATAAGGCTTTGCCAATGCACCCATAAATCCGTATTTCTCAAAATCGGACATAACCGAATCATTGAAATAACCGCTGGATACGATGGCTTTAACCTGAGGATCGATTTTCAGCAATTCCCGCATGGTTTGTTCACCGCCCATGCCCCCTTTGATAGTGAGGTCCAGGATGACCGCATCAAAGGGTTCTCCAGAATCTTTTTGCTTTTTGTACTTTTTAATTGCCTCAAGTCCGTCTTCCACGGTTTCGACGGCATAACCCATTCGCTCCAACATTTGCCGTGCCAGATTCCTCAGCATCTCCTCATCGTCCATGACCAGCAGCCGTTTCATTGGAAATGCGGAATCGTCCTTCTCAGGGCTTGTGCTATCGGCCCCTGTCGGTTGGCTTTCTGCTGGAAGATATATGTTTACAGTGGTTCCCGCACCGGGAGATGAGTCTATCTTGATATGGCCTCCGTGCTTTTTTATAATAGCATAAGATGTGGCCAAACCTAGACCCATCCCTTTCGAAGCGCCCATTTTCTTGGTTGAAAAATAGGGATCAAAGATCTTCTCCAGGTGTTCTTCCAGAATACCCACTCCCTGATCCTGGATGGAAATGTGCACATAATTCACCGTATTGAGGGGCAGTCCGGGATATTGATCGTTATCTTCAACGGTCAGGTTTTCCGCCTTGACGGTGAGTGCCCCCCCTTCGGTCATGGACTCCACCGCATTGGTCACCACATTTCTGAAGATGGCCCCTATTTTATAGGGATCATGCGGCACCTGCCACAGCTCCCGAGGAATGATTTCGTTGACTGAAATGCCGCTTTCGGCGGGGATAGCGTCTAAAGCACTTTTCAGTAATTCTACGATGGAACCGACTTCCTTCACCGGATCACCGCCTTTGGAAAGCGACATCAATTCATGGGTCAGATCCCGCACTTTACGGGAGGCGGTGTTTGCTTCTTTAAGAAAATCCGCCAGAAGGGAACCCGGTCCCGCCTCCTCCATAGCCATGGACAGGTTGCCTATGATGATGGACATGAGATTGTTGTAGTCATGGGCGATGCCGCCGGTCAGAGTGGCTATCCCTTCCATCTTCCTCGAATGTTGCAATGCCGCTTCAAGTCGTGATCTATCAGTAATATCATTGGCCAATTCAACAATTCCGATTATGTTTCCATAGTTATCAAATACCGGTTCAGACCTGAAATCCCACACCATCCCGTTTGGTAAATGTCTTATGGTTTGTGTCGGTTTTCTAGTTTTGATGACGTTGTTCGCCGGGCAGTCAGCGCAGGGTTTTTTGGGATCATCGCCCCAAAATTCATAACATTTATGCCCGATCACATCTTTAAGGGATTTATCAATTTCGGAAAGACCTGCTTTGTTTATCCATAAAATTTCACGTTTTTTGTTAACGAATCTTACATTTGTTGTCATCCCTTCAAGGATTGCCTTCTTTTCCGCCTCACTTTTCCTGAGCTTCTTTTCGGCCTCCTCACGCTCAATGATTTCCTGTTGAAGTTGTTCGTTGGTTTTCGCCAGCACCGCGGTGCGATCTTTCACCAATTCGTCAAGATGGTCGCGATGTTTTCTCAGTTCCACCTCTGAAACCAGCCGTTCGGTGGTTGTGCCGATTAAGCGGGCCGTCGCCAAATAGACATTGAGCCGTTCTTTCGGAATGGGCTCGGCCATTTTATGACCCACCAGTATGACATCGCTGACCTGGTTTTTCTGTGTAATCGGCAAAAATACCACGTGAAGAGAATCGGGAGTGGAAACAAGCCGCGTTGTGAGAAAGCTGCTTTCCATAACCTCGGAAATCGCTTCTTTTATTTCTGGCCCGAGNGTAATGTGCTCCGGTATCTGATCGGAGACTGTCAAATGTTGCGCTTCAATTTCTCCAGTTTCCCGGCGTTTTCCAAAAGCACACAGATCCGCACCAAAAAAATTCACGAGCACCTTACCCGACTCAATCCAAATATCCTGTTGAATTGTGAGGCCGGCGAGATACTGAGCTGCCTTGATAAAGGCATTTAAGAAATCCTGTTGACCGTGTAATTGTTTATCCATTAATTCTTTTTTTCTCACATGGGTTGAAGATAAAGGTTTTCCAAAAAAATATCCTCAAAGTCAAGGCATTGAGATAAATTGACGATTTTTGTCTTACTTCCAAGATCCTTCAATCTGTGAACAGTATCGGGTGATAGAAGCATTTCCTCACATCCAGCCAGGGCAATGTTGCCACAGAGTTCAACCCGCTCCGGCTGAATCATGGGCAATAGCCCGATGGCCTGGGCATTTTCAATATTCAGAAAACGGCCAAAAGCGCCGCCGACGCAGATGCGCCGCAAATCCTCACTTCGCATATCCGCCTGGGCCAATAAAACCTGTATGCCTACGCCTATAGCGGCCTTGGCGCGCTGGAACATGTCCACATCCCGTTTGGTTAAGACAATTTTCTGATCGTCCGGCACAACTTCAAATCCCCTTTCGGGAACCGTAGTCGCAAACCTTCCCAATTCGTTTAGAAGACCGGATCGGACCAGACCGGCAATGAAATCCACCAGCCCTGACCCACAGATACCACTGGGTTTACTGCCGGCAATTATTGAATAATCAAATATTCCATCCTTCATGTGGACGTTATAGATGGCTCCCAGTTCCACCGGCACGCCGCAACTGATACCGCAGCCCTCAAAGGCGGGGCCTCCGGCAGCGGAAGTGGCCCTTAAAATTTGCCCGTCCCACAAAGCGATTTCGGAATTCGTGCCAAAGTCGATTAGAAGGCTGGCGCCTTCGTTTTCCGTCAAACGCGTCGTCATGACACCCGCCAGCAGATCCGAACCCACAAACCCGGCCAGCGGCGATATAACATCAATCAACGATTGGGAATGAATGCCCCATGATTCAGCCCAGGGTTCTGTACGCTTTGGAAGGCAGTCAACGGCATTCATCCAATGACGAGGCTGAAGCAGCAGTTCATAATTTCTTCCCGACAACAGCGCGAGCATTGCGGTATTCCCAACCAAAACCAGGCGTACGACCTGCTGAAGATTAATACCTTCCCTGGTGGCAATATCCAACAGACCCTCTTCGATCGCTTTCACAGCCAACCGGCTCAAAGTCCGTGCCTGCTCTCGGGACTCAGAAGCTGCCACCAATCTTGACATCACATCAGCACCAAAATCCGTTTGAGGATTGAGGGCATAGCGACTGCAAAGCCATTTTCCGGTTGAAAGATCATGAAAAGAAAGATGTATATGGGTTGTCCCCAGGTCCACGGCCACACCATAAGGATTTTCTATCTCCCCTGGCAGGTCATTCAAGGGAAAATACCGCGAGGACTGACCGCCACGCCGTTCTATTTCGCGGGGGGTGCTTCTCCACACGGATTCCCGGGCGGGTGCGAGGATTGTGACTTGAAGATCGGATTCCGCCACGATCTGACAAGCGAGTCGGACTCCCTGGCCCAGCTGTGTACTGCTGAGATGTATTTGTTCATTTGCCGTTGAAGGACCCACTTTCCCGGCTTCAATTTGGACACGGCATAGGCCGCAAGCCCCCATCCCTCTGCATCCTGATCGAACCCGAAGATCGGTGGTATCCAGAATATCACGCAGTGACTGGCCGGAGCTAAATGAAATACGATGCTTTCCTTCCTTCAGTATAACGGTTAACGTCGGCATCGAATCATCCCTTTTCGCGCGTAGCCGAGACCATGGCAGCTATGTTTTCCGGTTTTGATTCCGGTGGAATTTCGCATCCGGACGAAAGGATAAAACCCCCACGATGGTTGAACCGCTCCAACAATCTGGACGATTCATCCGCTATGGTTTCGGGCGTCTGTTCGACAAACGAGAGGGGTTTTATGTTGCCGTCAAGGCAGGTCTGCGGGACCGCCTGAAGAGCATCCGAAGGCTCGACACAATAATCAAAATTTGCGATATCCACACCAGCCAGGGGGTAAAAGGGCAAAACGGACTCGGTTGGGCCCGCGGTATGAAGCCAGTTGGCGACAGCTCCCGCTTGTTTAAACGCTGAAAATAGTTGTTCGAGATGAGGGAGAACAAATTCCCGGTAGAACTGTGGCGGAATGACGTCAGGCGAAGAAGACGGATCGAAAACAATGGGCAGATGAGCTCCTGAATCGACCTGGGCAATTCCGAATCCAATGACGACCTCTGTGGCAAAGTTCATGAGATCAGAAAATTGTTCGGGTGTATCAATGGCCAGATAGAGGGTTTTTTCCATACCCAGCAATTGTGTTGCCAAGGTCATAGGCCCCAACACGCAACCGACCACCAGCACATCATCCCCCACCTCCTGTCGTAATCTTTTCACCGCTTTAAGAAGCTCAGGCATGCGAGCGGCCTTATGAGGATTGGGTGTTGAAAGGCCCTTAATGTCTGCACTGTTGGAAAGCGCATAGGATTTTATATCCGGGTATTGGTTCGCGCGGTAGTTCAATTTGGAGCCCGCCGCCTCAGTTTCAACGCTCACGTCCATTAAGGCAAATACGGCATCGTAATCATAACGATCCAGGGCCTGAATCTGGCAGCGTGCCAGCAAATCGCCATCCTGAACATAGTCCCTCAAATCGGCCCCCGCAAGGGTGGCTGCATAACCAAAAACCTGGGCGATTACGGGCACCCTGTCCGTTGTCTCAAAATGCACGGTGGCCTTAATCCGTTCAATGCTGTTCATGGCCGTTTCCTATAATTTGTTTGATATAACTCGCCCCGTCGAAGGCTGTCTCGGCTACGAAATCAACGTTCAGACTTGCTGCGGATCCTTGTTTCAGCGCTGCTCCGCCAGCCGCTATTTTGATATGCCCGAGCCCCCTCTTGGCCATTTCTTCCCTCAAATTTCGCACCTGAGGAATTACTGAGGTAATCAGACCACTGACCCCGATGACCTGAGCGCCTTCCTCCTTCGCGGTCTGGATCAGCTTTTCGATGGCGCAATCCTTCCCGCAGTCCGCAACCCTGTATCCTTTTGCCGTCAAAACCATCTTCAGAACATTCTTGCCCAAATCATGTATATCACCTTCCAGACTCCCGAGAACGACCGTACCCTTTGTGACGGAAGAAGGGGCACTTGAAGGATAAAGCGTTTTCATAACCCCCATAGCGGCCCGTCCGGAAAGCATGATTTCCAGCAAGTTGAACTGTTCAACGGTACATTTGGCATCAAGCTTAGCCATCGCTTTTTCCACCCCCTCCATGACGATTTGCGCATGTCCGACGCCGGTGTCAAGAAGATTTCTGGCGGCCGTGACTGCCTGAACCTGATCACCTTCAAACAAGGCTTGTACCAACAGATTCATGGTCGCATTCGACATTTTTTCCTCCTGTTTTTTGGGCTGTTAGCCAATTGGATAGATGTTCAATTGGATTCCACCCTATCCCGCTGAACACCAAAATCCAGTATCTCAATATTTGAGAGCCGTCTGGAATAAAAAAGCTGCGAATGAAAGAAGCCACTTCGCCATGAAAAAAAACATTGATACAAACCAAAGTCAAGAACTATTCTTTTGACGGAGGTCAAACATATTGGCAGTCCAAGAAATGTGCAATATGCTGAAGGAGAGGATGTTGGTCAGACATAGCATATTGATATTGCAGTTATTTTTAGCGGTTACACGCCTGAGAGAGATAGCAGATCTATCAACTGCCCATTTCTCAGTATTTCTGGCAAAATGTGCACCGGCAATGTCAAGCGCTTGAATGCAGCTGCCGCAGCACGGGAGGCAGGCCGCCGGAAACCGAGTAACCATACGATATTTCGGCGGTATTGATGGCCCCTCCACGGATACCGATACTGTTTCTGTTCAATGATGCCGACGATCAGTTTCCCGCACAGACGTCCATTCTGTGTGAGCGAAGGGCTGTATCGTTTTTGGATGCGGAGTGCCGGGTCATGATCGATTGGTACTTGCTGGAATACCTGAAAAGAGTTGAACTTTGATAAGTAAAATAGGGTAGGTGGAAAGGCAACAAAACGAATTTCTGAAATAAAATGGATAAAATTGATGCCAAGGAATTCTTTTCCAAGAATCCTTGAAGAGTATTGAAATCGGTAGCGTCCTGCTCTAGCAGGTGAATATGTCTGAGCCGAAAAAAGTTAAAATTCGTTTTCTATTGGGGTGCAGACAAATACATTTCTTTCGTCGTGGTCGAATTTGCAGTCCCTGTCCAAAATCTCCTTCAGGGCCTTACGGGCCCTGTGGAGCCTCACTTTGACCGCCCCGACCTGTATTTCCAGGATGTCGGCCACCTCCTGATGACTCAAGTCCATGGTGTCGAACAGTATGATTACCTCTCGCTTCGAGTCTGGCAGCAGGTCGATCTTGCTTTGGACGCACCGGCTCATTTCTTTCTTCTCCAGCTGAAGCTGAATCAGGGGCGGTTGGATGCCGTCGCCAATTTCGAGGTCTTCCCCTGCTTGGTCCTCCCTTGAAGCCGAGACCTTTCGGAAATGGTCAAGGCACTGATTTCGGGCGATACTGTAGATCCAGGGTTTAAGTTTGGCCGCGTCATTGAGGGTCTCGAACTTTCTCTGAACTTTCAGAAAAACCTCTTGGACAATATCATCCGCCGCCCAATCGTCCCGGGTCATAGCCGCTACGTAGGTCTTTACAGGAGCGTAATTTTGATCGTAGATTTCCCAAAAATCCATTTTTCCCTCTTTGGCTCAACAACAGGAGGATTTGGACATATCAGGATCCAAACTGTTCGGATTACACCCAGCCGTCACGCCCTGGCTTCTTCCGCCCATGATTTCCTGGATTTTATTGCTCATGGCCAGATTGCCGCCCGTTTTCATCTGTCCACCCATCACCACCGCCGCTTTGATATCTTCTGTGGTTATTTTGAGCTCGAAGGCCTTAGCATAGTATTGATTAAAGCAGGGCGCGCAATTCGCCGCTACCGATGCTCCTAATCCTATCAACACACGGGTATTTACGTCCATCGTACTACCTCCTTTATTAGGTTTCCACACTAAAGACGAATTTGATCCCGGATTGGTTACATTCCGCTGGCACCTTTCCGTAAAATCTCCCGCACGGGCAAAGGGTTCATTTGGAACGAATTACCTAAGCGGTTTGAGAAACTCCCCTACGGCTCCGGGCCCGCCAGCCACACCAGGGTCCAAACCTGCCCTGCCTTGATGACCATAAATGCAGTCGCTCGGCTAAGGGCCAACCCGAAGGGACTTTCTGGTTCCTCCGGTTGACCGGAGTCGCTAACCATTAGAGGCGCTGTTAAAAATTGAAAAATCCAGCAGCGGGATCAGCGATTTTTCCGCCTTTCTTTTGGCAGCCCCTTAAGATCCAAATTGAAGGATGCCTCATTTTCAGGGCAGAATTTGATAGTTCTGAACCCCAGACTGACCCAAGGCTAAGGGTTCATGTAACCTTTTTTGGAGTTGCTCCGTCTAATACAATAAGCAGGGAATCATATAGGCAATGGGAGCGGCGATGCGTCTTCAAGAGGTTTTTTCAACTGCGCATCAACATTTCTAAGAAAGTGGTCATGATCATGTTGCTGAAATCCTATACCAGAGAAATCTTTAATAACGAGTGCATGCCAAGTGCCATGAGCGTGCAGTGTTTTGCGTATCTGAACGAGGATGTCGGAGAGGCGCTTCCCTTTTTGAATGCTTCCCTCGGTGGGCATACCTACATTGAAGATCCCCCGTCTGTAACCTTTAAAGTTCAGGGCAAGTTGATCACGGTTCATTCCAAAAAGATTGCCATCAATGCCCTCAAGGACGAAGAAGAGGCTACCAAGATTCTAGAATGGCTCAAGGCTGAAATTAATGCGGCATGGGAGAACAGAGAAAAGATCGAACCGAGCTATGTGTCAGCACCTGCTCCAAAAGTTTTCGAGATACTCAAACTATTGCCCAAAACAAACTGCAAAAGTTGTGGCCAGCCCACTTGCATGGTCTTTGCTGCCATGGTCGCGGAAGGCGCGAAGCGGGCAGAAGATTGTCCACCCCTGGATGGCAATAAAATGTTAGAACTGTCCGAATATATGAGCCATTTTCGTTTCGATTGGTAGCTTTGAATGTAAGCAGAGATGACAAAAATGAAAGGAGAACGCCGGAATGAAGAGACAAAAGATCAGCAGGGAGGAAGTGAAAGCGGTACTTGCAAACCACCTAAAATGGCTTAAAACAGGCGGAGAACACGGGGAAAGAGCTGATTTGAGCCATTTTGACCTCTCCCACTATAACCTACAGCAAGCAAACCTCGAAAGAGCACATCTGAAGGGGACTTATTTTTATCGGACGAACCTTCGAACCGCCAATCTGAAAGGCGCGAACCTCAACGGCGCTTTCATGATGAAAGCCGATCTTCAGTGGACAATTGTCTTTAACACCGAACTCAAGGACACCTGCCTGGATGGCGCCAGCCTCCATTATGCAAATTTTTCCGGTTCCGATCTTACCCGGGCAAGCATGCAAAATATTTTCCTACACAATGCTTATTTTTCAAAAGCGACTCTCACATCAGCNGATNTGAGAGGGGCAAATTTTCGATTTACAGAGATGAATTTTGCAAAATTAAATGGATCAAACCTTTCAGGTTCCATCATCGCCGCAACAAAAATGGTCGGTGCCGATCTATCCGATTCGGATCTTTCAAATGCCGAAATCACAATGACGAATTTTGAAAAAGCAAATTTAAATAATTCAAAGTTCCTGAACGCCTATTTGCTCAAAAACAACTTTCACGGAGCAGATCTGAGAGGAACGGATTTCCATGGTGCGAAAGTAGAATCTGTTGACTTCAGCGACGTAATGCTTTCCAGTGATTTTCGGAGAGTTCTGGCGGCGTGATACAGTGGGGTGAATTTGCTTTATCAATCTTATATCTCACAGAAGAAATTGTTTTGGAGGCCGTGAAAATGGGAAAGGGTTATGAGAGTTTAATTGACAGGTCCGTTGAAATGGGTGCGCTGGAGGCGAGACTTATACCATCAAAGGAGATCATCTTCGATGACCGATCCTTTCTGAAATGTCGATTCGGCTGCAACCGCTGGGGAAAATACTGGACTTGCCCGCCCAACCTTGAATTGACGCGGGAACATTTCATGGATGCTTTTCAAAAATATGAACAATCCATTTTCATCAAAGTTCCGGACCCTAAGATGGGCCAGGAAATTGCGGTTGCCATTGAAAAGGAAGCGATGCTTTCCCACGGCGCCATGTTTGCATTTGCAATGGCCATGTGTGTTCAGTGCGATGAATGCGCCTTTCCCGATCCATGCAGGTATCCCCATCTGGCTCGTCCATCAATGGACGGCTACGGGGTGGATATTGGAAAAACGTTGGAACCCTTAGGATTCAAGGTGGAATTTGACAAAAATGGGAAATTGCTTCCGGTGTGGTATGTGATGGTATTACTGGATTAGTGTTTCATTCTTTTCTGTTTAGAAAAATGATAGTATATTGGAGGTGCATTCAAAGGATGAACATGCGGAGATTTTTGTTGCACTGGGAGCTGCTACTGCAGCGAACTGTGACGCTATTAAGAATCTTCGGTCATTTTTCAGCCAAAGCCCAATCCCACGGCATCTTTCCTTTCAATAATTGCTCCACATGCTGACAGTCCGAGTACTTATAACCCAGTTGGCAATCGAATACGGATACACAATAACCGGTTGCGCGTGGGAATTCTGCAATTCAGAATTTGCAAAACAAGGTATTTTCTAAATTCATATATGATTGCAGAATCTTACGCCCTATCACATAAAGCTGGCATGCTCTTTGCTCTAATTTAGTATCTAGAACTAAGCGATCATCCATTCATCAAAGAAGGAGGGCTTACAATGAAACGATTTGCTATTCTGGCAGGAAGTATCATGTTTGTTGTCATTTCATCCTATTCGGTTTTTGCTTGGGGACCCATGTGGAGCGGTGGCGGACCGGGCGACTGCTGGCAGGATTCGCGAACTTACGACAGGGCCAATCAAGTACAGCTGGCAAAAGTGGATCAACTCAATAACAACGTATATCAGGAGATGGCACAGCAGAGAGAAAGAGTCCGGGCCAAGAGGGCTGAGCTGGGAGTAAACCCGAATGCGCCCGCTCCCTATGGGGAAAACGGGAGGCGCGGTGGAGGCTATGGTTCGGGAAGCTGCTGGAATTGATAATGAGAAAAGTGTCATCACGAGGGAGCCAGGCTCCCGCCCCGCACAGTCTGGATTTTTGATGAATTGTGCGGGAGATCGATCGTATAGGAGCTTCATATGAAAGTGAAAAGAACTTTTTCTATGGTTTTGGCCGGTATGGGAACCATCGCCATTGTTTTCCCGGAAAAGGCGGCTCTCGCTTATCGGGGAGAATCCTGCTGGTGGGGCTCTGGAGCAGGTTTCATGGGCGGTTGGGGAATGGGTTGGTTCGGCCCCCTGTTCATGATGCTATTTTGGGGATTACTGATTGCAGGCTCAATTTTCCTGGTTAAATGGTCAATTCAGATGTTAAAAGGACGATCCCATTCTTCCAGGGACCTATCCAGCCCCCTTGACATTATCCGGAAGCGGTATGCAAATGGCGAAATTGATAGGGAGGAATACAAACGAATGCAACAGGCTCTTGGCGGAACTTTCGAATAGAGAGTTAAGTCATGAAGAAGGAATTTTGTTATGAAAAAAAATTTCAATGGGTGTTGCAATAGCTTTGATGATCATGTTTGTGGGTTCAGGTTCTGTTCTGGCGCGTAACGGCGGCGGTTTTGGCGGTGGTAATGGCGGTGGGCACGGTGGAGGAATGGGAGGTGCGGTTATGGTGAAACTGAAACCATATTATTTTCGGCTTTTCCTTCCTTCACGAAGCCTTTCCTTCAGAAGAGACCATAATGAACCCCAATGATGAAATGTGGCCCCAGACTGAGGGAATATCTGTTCCTGTTATGCCCATGATGGTCCCAGAACTCTGGGGTCAGAGCAATACAGTTGAGCTGAAATCCATCCACAATGATACCGATGTTTACATCTATGCCAAATGGGTGGATCTGAGCCAGAGCGTTTTTAAGAGTATGTGGGCCAAAACGTCTGAGGGGTGGGCAAGCTCCATCGCTAACGAAGACCGCATTGGTTTCCCATGGGACATAGATGGTTCCCTGTCCCGGTCCAGATCCAACGGGTTTGGGCAGATGGGCGACATGGCAGTTTGGTGCGCCATCCTTTGCCATGTTGACCCTGATGTTCCGAACAAATTGACGATGAATGCAGCTTATACCGGGGACGTAGCCGATCTGTGGCAATGGAAAGCGTCGAAGACAAATCCTGTGGGTTATTCGGATGATCAGTACTTTAATAGCACAGATCACAAGGGGGATGAGGGTGTGAGTGCTTACAGAGACAACAAATCTGAGGACGGATCGAAGCCCGCCTACATGTTTGCTTTTGAGGGCGGCGTGGGGACTTCGCCATACCTTTTTGAAGATGAGGCGACGCCCTTTTCTGACGACCTCTTCGATGGTGATGCTCTTCNCGGTTATGTTCTGAGAACTCCCTCCGGAGACCGGGCTAATGTGGAGGCTTCCGGTGTTTGNAAGGACGGATACTGGACTGTGGTATTTAAGAGAAGTCTCAGGACAGAATCCGAAAATGACGTTCAGTTCACCGCGAATGAAAATTATCCATTTGGCATTTCCATCTTCGATAATGCAGGTGATGAAAAACATCTGAAAAGCCGCCCGTTGAATCTGTGGCTTGAATAGCCAAATATCCTAGACAGCGGTTTTGGGGAGTATCCAGAAACAAGAAACATGCATTGCAGACTGGGTGCAAAGGCTTTATCCAAACTAAGTTAACTTGACGCAGGTCAAACATATTGGCAGCCCAAAAAGTGCGTAACATACTGAAGGCGAGGCCGTTGTTTAGGCCTGATATATCCGTTGAATATAATGACAGATTTAATCGTTCATGAGACTGGAAGAGATAGCAGGTATTGCCGCCCATAAGGGGATTGTTTTTTTAAGAATCGTTTCCGTGAAAAGGAACGTAAACCATCGGGAGATCTTGCAGTGCAAGGCCCCTGAAGCTTTCATTTCACACCAGCTTTTCGGTATCCCACACGATCACGCCAGGTAGCCCTCCAAATGCATCCCGATTGGCGTCAGGAAAGTGGTTAGGTGAAAAAGTAACCGCAGCCTCTCCTGTCAAGAGGGGTTCGTGGCACGTATGCACACGCAACCCAAACGCAGCGAAGGCATGGCAATAATCCGATGGAAGATGGGCGTGGAGCTTTATGAAAACCGCCTCTCCGGTGGCGGTCCGGAACTGTGCTCGCCACCCGAGAAGGATGAGGAAGGGATGGACGTCACTGATGATCACACGGCCGCCAGGACGAACGACCCGCGCAAATTCGCTAATTGCCCCTTCAATATTTTTTAGATGGACAAGGGAAAGGGTGCAGACAACAGCGTCAACGGAACTGCCATCGAGTGGAAGTGTTGTAAGATTTCCCTCCCGAAAATCACCAGATGGCAATTTTTCCCGTGCTTTTGCTAGCATTTCCGGCGATTGGTCAACACCGATAATCTGATGCCCATGATGAGAAAGGTGTACACTATAGCGCCCTGTTCCGCACGCAGCATCAAGTACAAGTGAGGGGGGAAGCGTGTCCAGCAGCCGGTGCATGGTCGGCTCTTCGATGGGAAATAGCCGCAAGGGCTGATCATATGTTTCTGACCAGAGTTGATACCCTTCTGATATGTCATGCTCAGGTTCGCTCAGGAATTCAGTGAACTCTCTCGAATTATCAATACGTTGTAAGATTGAACGGATTTCGTTTACTCGCTCGTGCCGCTCAGCTACCTCGCCAGTGAGGCTGAGACGAAGAAGTGCTAAACCTTCGATCCCCAGGAGAAGTTCGCCAATTCTTGGTTGTGCTGTCATCGTAAGCCTCTTATAGAAGATTGCTCTGTCCAATTTCTTTAAGCCGAAAGACCCT
>JGI10211J34971_10000802_pt1 | contig 26270 bp, 18 predicted proteins | sample Etolagsediment_FD_34971 | JGI IMG/M metagenome (IMG submission 34971)
TTGTTAAGTGTTTTCCAGAAAGACTGATCAGCGTGGCTTTTAAGCTCATCGGAAATTAGCGCATCAATACATATTTTTTGTCTCGTAGGGCCACTGATTGATACCCCCACGCATCGATGCGACATGAAATTTCTTCCTCTTTAATATCAGCGCTGCGACGGCACTGCGTTTCCCGCTTCTACAATAGGTAATGTATTTCTGGTTGATATCAAGTTCCTGATAACGGTCTCTGAGTTCATGCAGAGGTATCAACCGGCATCCATCGATATAACTGTCTTCAAACTCTTCTTCATACCGGACATCCAGTAATTGATAACCGCCCTTATCCATCATCACCCTGGCCATCTCGACATCCACTTCATCGATACAGGGACTGGCGATGAGTTGTTTGAAATCGTCCTGGTTACCGACCAACAGCACACCATCGGTTTTCATCTTGACAGTGGCATTGCGCGTTCCACCGGTAACCAGTGCATCCTCACCGAATGAATCACCCTCGGTTAATGTATTGACCAGTTTCTGCTTATCGTCATACAAGCCCTGCGCCCAGACTTCCGCCTCACCCTGATGCAAAATATAAAAATGCCTGGCTTGATCCCCCTGCTTAACTACCGCCGTGCCTTTTTTGAAACGCTTTAATTTCATACGGGAAATCAGTTCATAAACCGACTCAACCGGCAAGTTGGTCAGGCTCCTGGTCGTTAATACCTTGGACAGGATGCCCAGTTTTTCGGGTTCATTTTCGAGGCTTTGTGCGATACCAAGCCAGGTCACGATATCATCAAGACGCTTTCCATCGATGTGATACAGCAATGTGTTGGCCACTGCCGTAACCTCGACTATCGCAGCCGAATCCATCGGCATAACAAATGCCTTGGGAGAGGACTTGTTGCCCTCGGTCAGGATGACCGAGCGCTCTGGTAACGCAATCCTGGTTTCACCCTTGAGCAGGTAAAGGTAACTCTGCTGCTCGATGTTGGAGCGAATATGTATCGATTCACCGGCTTGAAGGTTAAACAATCGGTTTTTGTCGTTACGTTGTGGACCTTGCGAAAAAATCACACCAGGCAAGGCACTGGTTTCAATCATAAAGCTGGATGACTTCATGGCTATCCTTTAATCCCTTGATTCTTTGCCTGGAATTAATTTCTCATATTTAGGTGTAGGAAGTATAAACGTAGCCCGTACCATAACAAGCAGGAAATTCGCCCCAGAAGCCCCGGAATTCACCCAACAATCTGGACCTGTCACGCTCAAACCATGCCCTTTACCCCTCTTCCCTGGGGATGATGGATGACGTGCGCGGCTCCATCGCTGCAGGGCGTCTTGAGCAGGTCGCGCATATTGCCCGAGGATGTCAGTGAAAGCCGTTCGGAAACTTCCGGTCTCGGCATGTAACGACACAGGCACTCGAGCTTCTGGCGCGCTCCCATAGCGGTGGTGCTTCAAGCCTCAATCTCGACCCGATTGCGGCCGTTTTGCTTGGCCTTGTATAGCGCCTGGTCGGCGCGTATCAGCGCACTATCGAGGCTGTCGTCTTTGTGGATGCGGGTCAGACCGAAACTGGCCGTTACCTGGCCCACCCCTTCAAAATTGGCTTGAGCAAGCGAGGCGCGCAATCGCTGGCACATTTCCATGGCATGATCTTGCGGGGTATGCGACAGCAGCATGGAGAATTCCTCACCGCCCCAGCGCCCGAAAACATCCGATGCACGCAGTTGCTTGCCGATTAACGCGGTCAGCTCGGCCAGCACCATATCGCCCGCCTTGTGTCCGTACTGGTCGTTGATGCGTTTGAAGAAGTCGATATCGACAATCACCAGGCAGGAAGCCACGTCATAGCGCACCAACTCCCTGAGGTGGTGTTCGAACAGCCGGGTAAACCCGCGCCGATTGTGCAATCCGGTCAGGCTATCGGTGGTGGCGAGGCGTTCAAGCTCATGCGACTTCTCTTCCAGCGATCGCGTACGTTGTTCGATCAGGTCTTCCAGGTGCAACTGGTGCGATCGCAGGTGGCTTTCTGCAACAAGCTTTTCCGCCAGCATGCGATTCATTTGCTCAGCCAGGGTCAGGTGCTCGTCAAAATGCAAGGGTTCCAGCGTGAGGACTTCTTTGGCTTCGGGAATGCTTGCGAAAAAGCCCTGGAATTGATGATGGTCGGCAACGATCTGGTTATACAACCGCTTTAGCCACAGAAACGACAGCAGCCCTACCACGACCCCGCTAACCAGGGTTACCGCCAGACTGAATGCCAGGCTGATTAACTGCGCCTGCTGGACGATGCCGATTGCCTGATCGATATCGTCCAGATAGACGCCCGCGCCCACCATCCAGCGCCAGCCTTCTATGCCCATGGCAAAGGAAATCTTGGCGCGTTCTTTTCCGTTGTTCGGTTTTTTCCAGCTGTAATGGACAAAATCGCCCTGTTCGGTTCTGGCTGCGGCAATCAGCTTTTGCACTACCTTGACGCCATTGGCATCTGTGTGGTCCCAGATGTTTTTGCCGATCAATTCAGGTTGAGCGCCGTGAGCGAGCACGACCCCCTCCCAGTCGTCGACGAATATATATCCATTGTCGCCGTAACGAATCTGTTGAATCTCGGTAAGCAGATCGGTTTTCTGGGTTGCCTCCAGATCGTCGATATAAACACCGGTGCCCACGACCCAGTCCACATTCTTGAGATAACGCACATAGGAAACCTTGGTAAAGCTTTCGTTGGCGCTGTCCTCGCCGGGCTTGCTGAAATGGTATTCCCTGGAACCCTCACCTTTTTGCAGCGCCATATCGAGCAATTCGCGAAAGAAATAGTTACCTTTGCTATCGACCATTTCCCACAGATTGTCGCCTACCGTTGCCGGAAGGGCTGCGTGCATTAACACCGTGCCTTGTGGTGAGATCGCGAAGTAATAGCCGGTGCCGCCGTCGAAACGGATCGCGCGCAGGGTGTCCAGGATAATCCCCTCGATCGGCTGTGCCGGGGTTGCGTCGTTTTGCAGCAGCAGGTTGTCGATTATCCGGTGCGCCATATCGATCCGGCCTTTGGCGGCGAGCGCTGCGGTATCGTGCAACGAGTCTTTGACATGACGGACATGCTGGACCACCCGTTCCACCTCACGTTGAATGACCGCTTTCTGCTGCTCCATATGCATCATGCGCAGCCGCTCGGCAACGGAGGAAAAATTTTCAAGGTGAGCGAGAATCTGGGTCAGCACGACCGCAGCGATCACCCCTGAAAGGCCAAATACCACAAACAGCCGCAAGGAGTTCAGAAGCGATCTGGATTTCGCTTTTGGTTTTACTTGTTTTTCCATGTTGAAGGCCCGACGTGCTTGACAGAATGTTCCATGACACAGATTGATTATAGACATCATCTGGCCAGATGCGGCGGGGGGGGTTGACATAGATTAGGAACTGAAATGAATTCAGCCGCGCGGCGGTCTATTGCTCATGATCAGAGTGAAAGGAGGCTCTGCCGTAGTCACAGTCGAACAGCCCTGCGCTGATGAACTCGCGATTGAGACGGGCGATAAACCCGATGGGGATCGATGATTGAGGCGGAGCATCCTTGCGCCGCATGAACCGCCCAATGAATCGGAGGTTTCTTTTGGATCAATATTTTAGCGCTACTGCCGGATACTCCATTGCATCTTGAAGAGGCTGAGGTTTATGAAATTCGTGGTGATCAAGGCGGCTGATTCTTTGCAGTACGCTAGGATTTGAAATCTGCACTCGTGATGAATTCATTGAACGCCTTGCACCATACGGTCACGGATTGGACATCAAGGTCGCCAGGGATCTTGTAGTAGCTGGCGCCAGAACCCTTGATTAACCGGCCCAGTTCAGTCTGCCTGGCTTTCACGAATCGATCTTCATGATCAATACCGGTGTCTTGAGAAACATACACGTGGTAGTCCGGACCGGGAGTGGAGGAGAAGTCGGGTGCCAGCTGAATGAAACGACCTTCCGGGGTCTCGATGATTAATACCGAGCCGGAGCCGTGGTGCAGGGTATCCTGACCGCGATCGTTGTCGCGAAACTTTGCCTTAGCAATGACATTTCCATCAATCAGTTGATCATCCTTGAAGCGCGATTGCAGATCATTGATGTGGCCACCGACGACCGTTTTAATATCATCCAGCCAGCCCGAATGAGCGGAACAGGATGCCACCACCAGGCTAAAAAAAAGGAGGGCTTTGTTAATCATGTCGAAACTACCCGGGCAATCGAATTGTAATGGCTCGTTGAGCCGGCTTTTTCAATCATTTGTCCACGATGCTCAAAATCGCTACTGGTTTTCAAACATCGAGGCATACTTTCCATAGCCTTTTTTCACAAGCTCTTCTTTAGGAATGAATTCAAGCGCAGCTGAATTAATGCAGTAACGTAATCCACTCGGGTCAGGCCCGTCGTTAAATACGTGGCCGAGATGGGAGTCGGCATATTTACTGCGAACCTCGGTACGCGGAAAAATCAATTTGTAGTCAGTTTTTTCGACGATATGATCTGCCTCGAGCGGTTGATAAAAACTTGGCCAACCCGTTCCAGACCTGTACTTGTGCCGGGACGAGAATAACGGTTCTCCGCTCACGATGTCGACATAGATACCCTCGCGTTTTTCGTTCCAGTACTCATTGTTGAACGGTTGCTCGGTCCCTTCATGTTGCGTGACCTTGAACTGTAGTGACGAGAGTTTTTTCTTGAGTTCAGAAACAGGTGGTTTGACATATTGAGGGTGTGAAGGCGGCTCATTGTTGTTGCCCGCAAACCCGGTGGTAATGATCGATGCAGTAACAAGCAGTGAAGCAAGTAGCAGAATATATTTCATGGATTGGCATCCCTTTAGTGGCCGTAAGTTCATCTTACGACAGGTTGGGTAATCAATAGTTTCGTTCCAATGCTTATTGTTCTCAATCATTGAATGCGTCATCACCCGAAAAGATCTGATGCTTCAGTTGGGTCCGAATCGGCGGGCTGTGCTGTCCTTCCCGGGTAAACTCGGTGTATTTTTGCCGGGCAGTCTCGCGTTGCTTGCCGAATTGAGCGAGCGCAGAGTCACTGCGCAGCCAGGGCGGGGTAGATTCCAGTCTGCCGGACACCTCGCGCGCTGAGGTGATACAGAGTAGGCCCCGTATTCCCAGGTGATGCCGGGTTACCTGTTTAAAACTTTCAGGACTGTTGTTACCAGTTCCTCCGGGTCAATCGGTTTTGTCAGGTGGTAAGACATGCCTGCCGCCAGACAGCGTCGTTTTTCTTCTGGTAAAGCATGTGCGGTCAAGCCAATAACCGGTAAATCGGGGGCAATTTTTTTAATTTTCTCGGTGGCATCGTAACCGTTCATAATGGGCATCTGGATATCCATGAGCACAAGATCGAAACTTTCTTTTCCGTTTTTCGCCAAGATATCCAGGGCCAATTGCCCATTCTCAGCGAAAGTTACTACAGCACCCTGTGAAACGAGAATGTCTTCTAGAATCAGTCGATTAATATCGATATCTTCAGCCGCCAGAATTCGCAGGTCGGCGAGTCGCAGATGCGTTACCGGGGCTTCTGGAAGTGATTTTTCAGTAGGCGCTTCGGTTTCCGGCAACGGCAGAGTCAGTGTGAAAGCAGACCCAGCACCAGGCCGGCTTTTAACCTCAATATAACCGCCCATCAGATGAGCCAGACGATCACTGATGGCAAGGCCCAATCCAGTCCCGCCAAACTTTCGTGTTGTTGAGGTATCACCTTGCTCAAAAGGTTCATACAAGCGGAAAACCTGTTCGTCCGTCATGCCAATTCCGCTATCGGCGACTTCGATTGTTCCGACTCCATCCATCCATGAGACTGTCACCGAAACCCTGCCGCTTTCGGTGAACTTAATGGCGTTGGATAGGAGATTCAACAGTATTTGTTGCAGGCGAAGAGGGTCACCTTCCACCCAGTCCGGCAGTTCACCTGCACATTGCAAAGTCAAGTCCAGGGACTTGGCTAGAGCCCGTTCGGTCAGCAGGCCGCATCCCTCCTTGATCGTATCGAGATACGCAAATACCACCTGTTCAGTCTTGAGTTTATCCGCTTCAATTTTGGAAAAATCGAGAATATCGTTTATCACTCGAAGCAGGTGTTTACCGGAGTCATGAATTCGTTTGAAGTTTTTCCGGGACGCTGTATCCGTGGCATCACGCAGCCCTATCCGCGCCACTCCCAAAACGGCATTGAGTGGCGTTCTGATTTCGTGGCTCATGTTTGCGAGAAAAATGCTCTTGGCCTGATTCGCCTTCTCAGCCGCTTTATTGGCGGCCTTAAGCTCTGCAACCTGTGCATCAACAAGTTGTTGCAGATTATTACGGTGTTCCTTGAGTTCCGACTCAATCTCGATGCGTTTGGTGATATCAACCGATATGCCACATAGTGCATATATTTCGCCGTTGTCATGACGTAAGGGCAGTCTGGTTGATTGATAGACCACTCGCTCACCAGATTCAGCAATCGTGGTTGATTCCTCAGTGCGTAAAAGGCGGCCTTCTGACAGGGCCTTCCGATCGTTCTGTTGAATGGCGGCAGCGAAATCAGCATCAAAAAACTTATCGTCCTTGGATCCGATAAAATCTTTCATTTGTCCACCCCAGAGCTCACGAATCGCCCTGTTGGCAAACAGGTAGCATCCGTCGCAATCTTTAAGGTAGATAAAGGCATCCACGTTATCGAGAATGCTACGCAACTGGCTTTCACTTTCCATAACAGCCTTTTCTGCACGGCGTCGTTGCATGACCTCAGCACGGAGTTCTGCGGTTCTTTCGGCAACCTCACCCTCCATGCGCAAGCTGCGCCCGGTCAACAGCAGCAACCCGGTGCCCATCAGGGCAGTAATGAGTAGACCGCCACTCAACACCACCCAGACGTTCCATGTTGTATTAGCAGCAATGAATTTGGGGGATGCGGCATACTCAAGTTTCCAATTCCGGCCGCCCAGCTCCAGAAAACGTGTGGCGGAAAAATCAGGCAGGATTTTTCTGGCCCCATTGGTAACCGAGCTGTATAACAGCCGCGGACGCTCTTTATCGCTGATGTCAAGCAGGCGCACCACAATATCCGCTTGCTCGATCTTCGGCCCCGCAGCCCCGATCATCAGGGCATGGATACGGAAAACCGCTGCGACCACACCGCGAATCGATTGTCGGCGCTGTTCCCCGGTGGTTGGAGCCGACGCAGTTTCGTACACCGGGGTGTAAAACACGACGCCCAAATCATCTTTCTTTTCCTGAACCAGTGTCAAAGGAGCCGTCGCTGCGGTCTGCCCGGTATCCCTGGCCCGAAAAAGGGCTTCTGCCGCGACCGGATTGCTGGTGATGTCATAGCCGAAGGCCACGGTATTGTCTGTAGATGGCTCAATGAACCGAATTGCATAATACTCAGGCTGAGTTGTGGCCTTGCCAACTGTGCCCTGGTTATCGAGCCTGCTGATAGTCCTTCCGTCAGGAAGCGCGCGTTCGAATTCCGCCCGTTGTTCCTGGCTGATTCTGGGTATCCATTCAAGGGCCTGAATACCGGGGAATTTTATGAGCGCCGCCTGTGTGAAAATTTGAAACTCTCCCGGGGTGATATCTTCACTCGCATCGAAGAAGCTCTTCAGTGCGTTCAGGGTCTCGAGATATCTGTCGAAAATTCGCGAGATATTTTCGTGATGGCGATGTAACTGTTCGTTGAATTTCAGGCGCTTCTCATCATTTTCCTTGGCATTGGAATAGGAGAAAAAAACGAATACGGTGGTCAGCAGCACTAGCATCGGTAGAGCCACGGTTAATTTACGGCCACGCCAAAGTGGGTCCTGGCGCCTGAGGAAAATCAATACAAGGGGGGCGAAGATGATGACCCCTATGCTGTCACCCACCCACCAGGTCAACCAGCTCACCGGTAGATTTTCGCTAGCAATGATGCCCGACAACCACAGGACCAGCATGCCGATACTGGCCGAAGTCAGGCAGGCCACGGGACCACCAAGTAACTGGAAACGCAGGATTTCACCGTCGTTAATCAGGCGGGGCAGGTCACCCAGGGCCCTGCGAATCAACTTGGCCCCGACCAGGGCCTGCAGAGAGGCGCCTGTAGCCAGGCCAATGCCTATCCAGAAACTGCTGCCACCCGATACTTCATCAAAAAGTTGGGCTTCCAGCGCAATGACGCCGACAAAAATACCTGGTAAAGCGCGCCAACCATACAGCAATGTCACGGCTAAGGAGATGCCCGCACCAGGCCATATCGGTGAGGCATTGCTCGGTGCAACAGTAAGATGTTCGCTGAATCTGGCTGCCAGGTAAACGGCAACCGCGATGCTTACAATACGTATCACCCATCCTGCTGCGGAGGTGTCTCCGAACAGAGCCTGGGGCTCGCGGGTAACCGATGGTTTACTGGGCGTGTTCAAGTCGTTTTAGTGATCAATTGTTATGCATTGGGCCGCGGCCATTGTATTCGCCACAGTCGGCTGCGGGAGGTAAGTGAAAATGCAATCGGCAGGATAGGAAGTCGCATTCAACAGCATGCAAAAAAAATGGATCATTTTCTGGGTCATAGTGGTCGGAGGTAGATTGATGAACCCGATTGTTGTCAGTCGTTCAGGAGGGTAGAGTGATCGGGAATACTTCCAGGAAATCGTCATTGGTGCATAACACGGTCGAAAATTTCATGGCCAAACGGTGAAATCGCCTGATCGTTGTCGAAAGATCGACAGGGCTGCGAAATCACGGATTCACGATCACAATAAATCGGCCACCTTGATGAGTTCCAACATGGTCTTGACCTCCATTTTGCGAAATATCGCCTTGCGGTGAGATTTGACCGTGTTCATGGATATGCCAAGTTCATTGATGATGTCGCTACTCGTCTTGCCTGACACAACCAACCAGAAGACCTTGCGCTGGGCGGGTGAGAGGGCGTTATATCGCCCTCGTGTTTCCAGCGTTTTTCGTTGCTTCTCGCGTTTTTCATTCGATGAAGGATTGATTTTTGTGGGCCGATTCTGGAATACGTATTCATCCAGAATAGCGACCAGCTCGTCATCGAAATCAATTTCCGGCAACTTGTTCTCGTCAAGATAATTCGCCAGACCGGCATCGAAATACTGAATATGCCCACCCTTCCAGGAGTCTATGACTCGACCAATCCTCAGGCTATCGGATTTGGGATGGTCTTTATTGAGCTGGCTGGACAATTGATTGAGTTGTCGGGAGATTGTTCGATGCGCATGCTTGTGATCAGCGATGTGCCGCTGGCACTTCGGCGTGTCCGGCAGCAAGTCCATCAACTTTTCTTCGTAGGTGTTATGTCCTTGAATAAACGCCCTCAAGTCGCTACAAATCTTCTCAAGCCGGACGAAACACCGGCTTCTCGTTTCCGAATCGCAGTTTTCACATGACTGCCCCGGTACGACCTGGGCATTACACAGGTTGCCCAAATCGTTCACCAGCTCATCCAAAATAGAATGTTGCTGGTCTATCTCGGCATGCCCGGTGCGTTTCAATGTCATCGAAGGAAATAGGAAAGCGAATTTGCCGCAGTTATACCTAAAACCGCCCCGCAAATCATCACCCCATGGGGTGATGTATTTTGCCTGAATTTAATCTTTACTTCAGCCAGCCAAACAGTTAACAGCGTGTATGCCAGGGTGTTGCTAGAAGTACAAGGCGAGCGTTTGGTATGAGCTGAAAAGGAACAGGTTGGCGGCCTTTGCAAAAGCGAACGTAGACCCTCAGTCTTCTCCAGCTGCGGGACTGATGGCTCGGGAAGGCGTCATTCGCTCGAACAAAGGACTAAACCAGGGGTAGAAATACTTATGCTGCAGACCCTGGGCTCTGAAACGGGCATGCGGATGCAGGAGTGAAAATGGTGTCGAGCCTTTACCCTGCTCGTTCGGACAAGAATTTTGTGATTATTGATTGCTTCCCCCGGTGTTGAAACGAACATGAATTTACGAATCAAATCTGTTGCTCTTTTGGCAGTATTCTCATCCATTGTCATCGATCTTTGGCTCGCAGCCCGGTTGAATGATGATCTCGAAGGCGCGATGCTTCATATTGTGGGAGACATTGTTTTGCTGGGCATAACATTCGCGATTATTCAACATTCGATCATCAATCCGTTTGTGAAAATCGTTAGCACCCTGAAAGGCTTCATTGCCAGTGAATCAATGGATTTGACGACTCGGTTTGCTGCAAGCAAAGGACACATCGACGCAGACCTGAAAGAGCAACTGAATCTATTTTTCAGCAAAACGGATGAAAATATCGCACAAATTTCAGCGTCGGCAAGCCGCCTCATTCCCATCGCCAGGGAGTTGGCCGATACCTACGCATCGAACGAGCAAAAAGCAGGACTGCAAAGCATCTACAGTCAGGAGGTATCACGCTCGATTGAAAACATGAATGCCGCGGGCAGTGTTGTTTACCAGCACATAGAGGAAATCAATCGAGCGGTTGAGGAAGCCCGCGTGCTAGCCAGGCATGGAAGTAAAATTTTCTCCGACAATGCCTCGAACCTCCATGAACTGGCGGAAATGACTCTCACGGCAGCCAATGAGTCAGAGGAACTGCAGAAATACAGCCAAAAGATTGGTTCTGTCATTAACGTGATCAATAGCATAGCGGAGCAGACCAATTTACTCGCGCTCAATGCGGCGATAGAGGCTGCGCGCGCGGGCGAACATGGTCGCGGTTTTGCCGTGGTAGCGGAGGAGGTAAGGCAACTGGCGAATAAAACCAGTGTCTCGACAGGAGAAGTTCAACGAATGGTCGAAGGGATTCAACGAGCCACGAGGAACATGGCTTCAACCATGACAAAGAGCCGAGATTCTGCCCAACATACCGCGACATTAACCACTCAATCGCAGGACGGGATGAAGAAGATCGAAATCTCGATAAAATCTATCGTTGAAATCGGCAATAGCATAATTGACGCTATGGAGGCTCAACAAGATTCCGCTACAAGCTCTTACTCGTCTATCGAGGCCCTGGTTAGCCTGAACAATGCAGTCCTGGAAGATAGCAAGATAAAAACGGTAAGCAAGGCTGATCTTGAAAATCTCGCGTATTCACTTCGCGAGAAAATCGACCGATTCAAATTGTCCAAAACTTTGTGGAACGAAGCCCAGCGCAAGAAATCGCGAAGTCAGTCAAAGGACGGGGCAGCGCCAACTGAGCAAAGCGCTTTGGATCAGTCTTATGTGCTGTTTTAATATAAATCGGGGTCAGATTGCAGAATGCGCTAATATTTGCGGGTTGCGTTATCTGACTGAGCCGAATGGCTCTATGTGAGTAATAAAATTCTGATGGACGTATTGGCCTGGCTGATTTTCTTTATCATATGCATAGGCGCCTTTGCGGCGCTCCTTTGGCAGTATTCAAGTCGACAGGTAATTAAAGATGAACTGAAAGCCGTTGACATCAGTGCACAGCAGATCACCCTCAATTTTGCTGACTTGTTGCTGTCTGAGCAATTCTTGTGGACTCTCTGGCAGGGGCAGTCAGAATTCTCGGAAATGCGCATTCTTGTGCGGGATGAACTGGACCACGAAATAACGACCATACACTGTCCAATTCTGCTCAAAAACGGCACCATACGCCGCTGGTTTGACTTCGAGGGTGTACAGTATCAGCAGGTCAAGGATTCCCTGATGTCAGTCAAGATGCGCTATCGTCGTCAAGGTGATTCCACCACCCTGTACATGTCGGAATGGAAATTCGGAAAGCTGCACATCTATCGTGGCGATGGCGATACCCATCTTTTGACCGTGAAAAGTGGCACTGTTTTCAGCAAATATTCCAGCATCGAACAATCTGGACGCCGAATCGCGAGAATCATCAACTCGAACAAACTGGCAGGTTATTCCAGGACATTAACTTCGAGACCCGGGAGCCTGTCCAGGCTGGAAAAATTAATAATATTGACGGCCTTCTGACTATTACCAATTTAGAAGCGGATCAAGTGATCGAGTAAAGGGGGCGGATTCGTCAATGAAAGTCAAATCAAGAAAATTTCCCTCCCTCATTCCTGCACCCCGTTGATTCGAGATTCCCGCCATGCCCTCTTGATTTAAACGGATTTCCAACGAGTCTGATCCCTTGACCCCCGGGTTGAGTTAGAGATGGTGAAAATACTCGACAGGGTATTTACCAACATTAGTCATTTTAAGGTTTGCCTTATGCGTGTTTTTCGGCCATTTTATGAGTGAATCTCTGCCCTTGACAGCATAAGTTATACCCGATCAATATCTGAAACCAAAAGCCATGCCTCGTATCGAACAAGTTCCAACCAGCGTATTTTTTGGTTTTCTCGGGGTCGGAAAAACCAGTGCCATCACCAATCTGTTTCAGCAAAAACCCTGCGCTGAGCGTTGGGCGGTGCTGGTGAACGAGTTTGGCAAACTGGGGATCGATCAACATATCTATCAGCAGCAAGGTATCTCGGTCAAGGCGCTGTCCGGCGGTTGCATGTGCTGCGCCCAGGGCGCACCTTTGCGCGTTGCCATCAATCAATTGCTGCGTGAGAGCCAGCCGCATCGCCTTTTGATTGAATCCAGCGGCGTTGGCCATCCTGACGGGGTGTTAAAAACCCTGAACGATGAGGGCTTGCGTGAATCGTTACAGCTAAAGGCCAGTATCTGCCTGATCAATCCACAGCACTTGCTGCTGGATAAATACCGAAATAACGACCTGTTTCAACAACAGATCCGCCTGTCCGATATCCTGATTGCCAACAAAATTGATCTGGCGGAAGAGCCCGCATTGCGGGCCTTTGATCAACTCGTGGCCTCGCTCGCTCCACCAAAACAACGTATCGACAGCACCACGCAGGGCCAAATGGATCTGCGCTGGCTTGACTTGCCACGCGCGGCAACCCGCAGCCGATTTCAGGTGCCTGGTCTTCAGCCTCAAACCCGCGACCCGGGGCTGCACAGCGCCAGTTTCGAGTTTGATGCCACAGTCCGCTTTGATATGGAATCACTAACACCATGGCTCGAACAGTTGCCTGTCACGCGACTGAAAGGCCTGCTGAGGTCGGCGGCCGAGTCCTATCTGATCAATCTGGCCGATCACGCGCTGACGATCACCGCCTTGAATTCGCCGCCAGACCCTAACGACATCAGTTACATCGAGATCATCGCAGAACACATCGACGAGGCCGCCATACAGACTGCGTTGCAGCGCTTGTCTTCGCGGCGTTAATAACCGGGATCAGGTCGCTCAAGGAACCTGACTAATTCAGAGTTTGAGGAAAAAGTGAAAACCATGTTTTTCGCTTTTCTCACTCTGAAAATTCAGGGATGAATTATTCTGGGTTTCCTTAAAGACTCCCAGGAACCAGATCCTGCCCGAACGAGCGATAAAACCCGTTGGTCAACGACTGGATGTGGTCCATTCTCGACGCGTTGCAGCGATTCCGGGTATCAGCCCTGGTTGGCTTGCGCCTGCTGATTTTTGATGTCGGCGCGCACCATGTCCATGTCGAGTTCCCTGACCTTGCCGATAATCTCTTCCAGTGCGGTCTCGGGCAGCATGCCGGCTTGAGAGAAGATGACGATCTGCTCCCTGATGATCATCAGCGTTGGAATCGAGCGGATCTGGAAGCTGGCCGCCAGTTCCTGCTGTTGTTCCGTGTTCACCTTGGCAAATACAACATCGGCATGTTTTTCGGAGACCGATTCATAGATCGGTGCGAATGATTTACAGGGTCCGCACCATGTCGCCCAGAAATCGATCATTACAATGTCGTTGTTTGCGATGGTGTCTTCGAATGTATCTTTGGTTATGTCTATGGTTGGCATATTGATTCGGTATCAGTGATTAGTAAGGGTGTTTAAAGGAGGGGTTCGGGTGCAGTGTACTTGATTCCGGCTATAAGCGAAATCTATAGACAGCAGCCCGACATGGTCGCGGTTCCAGGCGCGGTGGAACCGGCGGTGTGCGGCGCTTCGCTGGACATCCATGCGGCAGATCCTGTTTCTCGCGAAAACCGATGACTTCTTTCCTGCCAATCAGGCTGTTGCGGGTATGCCGTCGGCGACCGCATCGATACCCGGGATGTCGCTATGATAACAGCCTGGGCCGGTTGATTCGTGTCGCTGAGGCACCCGTCAGATCCATTGAGTTCATAGGGTCAGGGTGCAAAGGAAACAGGCGGCGTCACGAAAATTGGTAGGGACAAGGAACCCGGTCTGGGGAAACCGGGGTAATGTCGAAAGACCTGTACTACTTGAGAAGTATTATTATTTACGGGGGTGAACAAATGTTAACATTTTGTTAAAACCCGCGGCAAGCATTAATCTTGAGTAATCTACTGGGTTTTTTGCAACAGACTGTTGAGCTTTGTGTGTCGAGTGCAGCGCAATGTCGCGGCGGCGAACGAACGTCACGGCCTGACGGGGCTGCAGCCGTCATGTGGCGGAATTTCGCTTGCGACAGGGGGTTGAACCGGCGCGGTTTCTGATAAAGTTGCATGTCATGAGCAGGATAGATCGCGAGCAGAAAACCATCGAGGCCATGGTCCGGTTATATTGCCGGGATCATCATGCCACCGTGAACGGACTGTGCAGCGAATGCGCCGCGTTGCACGACTATGCGCGCCGTCGACTGGATAATTGCCCCTTCAGTGAATTGAAACCGGCCTGTAATCACTGCACGGTACATTGTTATTCTGCGGGCATGCGAGAACAGGTCAAGGCTGTTATGCGATATGCCGGCCCGCGTATGAGTTTGCATCACCCCTGGTTAGCCGTGTTGCACCTGCTTGATAGAATCGGCCCTGCGCCCCGCCGCACAAAAAAAGGCTGAGCACCCTGTCTGGCGTTTCAGGGCCTGATAACACACATTCCTGACGCCATGCGGGGTCAGGCAATCGAAGGATGAATCGATGAATTCAAGAAACAATTCGACGTTTGATCGGTTTGGCCGGCGCCCTCGCTGGCTCCTGTGGCTGACGACTGTATGCATCGTGCTTGGTCTTGCGGCCTGCAGTTCGCCGGGCGTGCGACCCTGGCAGCGCGACCTGCTGTCGAAGCCAGAGATGCAATTTGGCGGCGACGAGGTTGGCGGGCTGTTCAACCAGCATTTCTATTTCAGCAAGGAAGGCTCAAGCGGCGGCCAGGGGTTTGCCGGTGGCGGCTGTGGATGTAACTGAATGAAACCTATTGCAACGCGGTTGTCGGCGGCAACCGGCCTGCTGTTGGGCGTATCGAACCTGTCCGCCGAATCGCGCCCTCAGCCCTGGATCATCGATATGGGCGCCATGACCTACGCCGAGGAAGGGCGCAACACCGGAGTGGAGTTGACCGCCCGCGGCAAGCGCGAGCTGGACGATGGCTCAGAGTTCGGACTGGCGGCGGAAATCGATGTCATCACCGGCGCCACCCCGAATGGCGCAACGCCAAGCAACACGGTGCAAACCTTTACCCAGTCGTCGGGTAACGGCGCTTACACCGTTGAGGCCAATGAACTGCCAGCCGATGATACGCACATGGATACCCGCATGGCGCTATCGGCTTCGCTCAAGCAGCGCGATAACGAGCGGCTGTCGACGGATATCAACGGCCACCTGTCGATGGAGTTCGATTACCTGTCGTTTGGTCTGGGTGGTGGCGCCACGCTGGAGCTAAACGACGGCAACACCGAGCTTGGCGCGGCGGTCAATCTGCAATACGACATGGTGCATCCGGTCGGAAATGTTCCCGTTGCCTTCGGAGTCATGCAGCCGGCCGGACGGCAGCAGCCGCGGCGCGATGGCAGCGTGACCAAAAACGTCGACGAGCTGTCGCTGGGTCTGGTTCAGGTCATCGATCGACGCTCGTTGCTGCAACTCAAACTCACCACGTCGCACATGCGCGGTTACCTGACGGACCCCTACAAGCTGTTGAGCCTGATCGATCATGCCAACCCCGCAACCCTGGGTGCAACAACCGGCTACGTGTTTGAGCGACGCCCGGACAGCCGACGCATGAAGATCGTGTATGTTGCCTATAAATACCACTTTGACAGCGGCATTCTGGACCTTGGTCTGCGCGACTACCGTGACAGCTGGAACCTGAATTCACACACCGTGGAATTCGGTTATCGCCTGTTTCGACCTGAGGGGTATTTCCTGCGCCCGTCGCTGCGCCTGTATCGCCAGCAGGCGGCCGACTTTTATCGCCACAGCCTGGTGGCCAATCAGCCCTTTCCGGATTATGCCAGTGCCGATGCCAGGCTGGCCCGATTCGATGGTCTCACGCTGGGGCTGGAATACGGCCGTGCGCTGGGCGAGCAGCGCCGCTACAGCTTTGGCGTCGAGCTGTATACCCAGCAGGGCGAAGATTACCCGGTGGATGCCGTGGGTATTCAGCGTCAGCAGGACCTTTTCCCCGACTTGAGAACCATTGTTTTCAAGTACCTTTACAGCATGGCCTGGTAGGCAGCGGATTCTTGCCGTGCGCGGCTTGTGTCTAATGAGCCCCGCCACAGCAATAGACGCTGGATTGTGTCAACAGTCAGTACGATAATGCCCCACATACCCTGTCGGCGCAGGCGCCTTTGTGCTCAAGCTGCCGGGGCATGATAACGTTAAGGTGCTGACCGGTGGTTGCGATGGCTTCAGGTCGAAGGGCGGGTTCGAGGCGTATGAACGTGCATCGAATCCGAAATTCCAGGGTAGTGTGATGGCCATGCGCAACACGAGGAGGCGGGCGTGGAATTAACGATTGAGTCGGCGTTTTCGCCGGGCGGTCTTGTTGGCAATCTGTCGTATTTGTTGCTGATCCTGTCTATGGCGATGCGTAATATTTTCTGGTTGCGTTTTTTAGCCATTTTCTCCGGATTGACCGGCATCACCTACGATGTGGTGTGGTTGCATGACCCGGTAGGGGCATTCTGGGAAAGCCTGTTCACGCTGGTCAATCTGATTCAGTGGCTATGGCTCGTTTACGAGAAGAAGCGCGTCACGCTGAGCGCCCGGCAGGCCGATATTCGTGACAGAGTGTTTCCTGTTTTAACCAATGCCGAGTTCCTCAAGTTGTTTGCGATAGCAAGCATCCAGCAATTCAGACCGGGGCAAACCCTGGTTGAGGCCGGGGATGCCGTATTGCGGCTTTTCCTGATCACCGACGGGCAGGCCGAGGTGAAACTGGGCGATGCCCGAATCTCGACCTGTTGTTCCGGTGATTTTATTGGTGAAATAGGCTTCTTCAACAAGGTGCCGGCCACGGCCACCGTGTGTGCCCTCGACACACTTGAATGCCTGGTGTTCGAGTGTGACGACATGCACAGGGTCATGCAGGCCAACAATAACCTGGAACGCGGTATCACCTTCGCCATGAATGCCAACCTGGCGAACAAGTTGATACGCAACAATGCGACCGGGATCGGATCCGTATAGCGACAGACTTGCGCCGCGACGTGTTTACTGTCGCCCAGGCTGTGGGACGATGTTTGCGGGCGTCATCCTGAACTTGCGTTCACGCAGTAACAGGTTGCTCACATGCCAGCGTTCCTGTTCCGGCACATTGGCGTAGAAGGTCAGATCACCCTTGTGTGCGCTGGCCAGTGGTTTGCCGTTGCGGTACACAATGCGTTGGCCGGACTGCGCCGCGATGCGCTCGCCGGGCGTGATCAGCCCGCTCAGATTCAGCGGGTCGACGGCGCTGAGCACGATCATCTGTTCGTCCTGCTGAGCCCTGCGTACCTCGCGCAACAGGCTGACCGCCTCGGGCAGGGCGAAATGTTCACCGGCAAAGCCCTGCACGAAACGGCCGCCGCGTATCTCGCCGCGCGCTTCGAGGCGGCGCAATACATACAGGCATTCGCGCCAGCTGGGCAGGTTGCTTTCGCGCTCCAGCAGTTTGCGAAACACCACGCCGTAGCGGGTCAATAATGTGCGCACGATGAATTCGTTGCGTTCGGAATCTTTCGGCGGTTCGAGCGGCCGGCGCAACAGCGACCAGCGCCCGCCCGCGGCGAGAGGTGTCTGGTGCAGGCCGCGACGGTGGTGGCGCGTGGATTTTTTTAACGGTGTGATCAGCGCGCGCAGGCCCTGGAACTGGTCGGCACTGACCAGCCCGGCGGCGACCAGCTCACCCAGCGCGTTCTCCAGCTGTGTTTTCAGCAGGCCGCTTTGCTGTTGCAGTTCCTCGAAAAAACTTGCGCCCCACTGGCGCAGGATCTCCAGCACCTTGAGCGCGCCCGCCCCCAGACCCTGTTCGCTGCCGGGCTGCGGCTCGCTCCAGTAGCCGATATGCTGGCGCAGTACAAACGCAATCGGCGTGCTGCGGATGGCCGAGGCGCGCCGCTTGCCGTCCTTCGTTTGCGGCGCCTGCAGGCGAAGCCAGGCCAGTTTGCCGGAGCCGCACAACTCGTCGAGCTGGGTCGAAAAATACGGCTGCAGGCGTGTCGGCAGTATGTCCGATTCCCAGGCCCCGGCCGGTAGTGGATAGCCTTCCAGCTGCGTCATCACGCGCTCCAGCGCGGCGATACCCTCGGCGGGTTCATCCAGACCCTGCCAGGCAAAAAGGAAACGCATGAAATCGGCCGGGCTGACCGGATCGATCTCGCTGCGCAGTTGTTTCAACGTGTAACGGTGGATGCGCGCAAGCAGTCCGCGTTCGCACCATTCGACCGCGCCCGCCGCCGGCGAGAACGCGCCCTGGATGACGAAGCCTTCCTGTTCCAACGCCAGCAGGGCCTGCTCGACGGCAGATGTGTCGAGTTCCAGCGGTTGCGCCAGTTGCGCCACGGTGACCGGGCCCAGCCCTTCGAGACGGCTGCGCAGGATATCGACCCGCGCGCCCGATTCGTCCATCTCGACCATGTTCTGCACATTGGCGGCATCGATGACCGGCGCCATGGTGAATGTCGGCACGGCGCGTTGCAGCGCGGTCAGGCGTTCTGCGGCCACCCACAACTTTGCCCCTTTATTCGAATGCAGGCAGGTCGCGCGCCTTTGCTGTTGCAGCTCGGCCAGATGATCCTGCCAGCGCGTCAGCTCGGATGCATTGATCTCGTGCTCGGCAATGAAACCGAGCAGCATCAGCGCATCGTGCAATTCATCGGCATCGCGCACCAGCGGCCAGGCCTCTGCGCGCACCTTCGCGATCGCCTCGGGATTGAGCCGGCCCAGTTCGCTGGCCTCCTGGGTGCTCATGCCTCGGCGCTGCTGCACGGCCATGGTGCGGCGCTCCTCGGCCGGGGTGTCGTCGAGGAAGGCGTAGGGGCGCGCGTTGATGATCTCCCAGGCCATCGGCGACGGCGCGGCAAGGTCTCGCGTCAGCACTGCGATGGACTGGTCGGCGATGCCGTCGAGGATTTTGTTCAACCCGTCTATGTCCATCAATTCGTGCAGGCAGTCCCATAACACCTGGTTGACCAGCGGGTGGTCGGGCACCTCGCGTTCGCCCTGGATGTTCTCGAAGCAGGCCAGCTGGTCGGGGAACACCAGCGCAACCAGATCCTCCGCGTCGTTGCGCTGGAACGGCGCAGGCACCTTTTTTCCGCCACGGTAGCGCGGCACGGCCAGCGAGATGTTGGTGACCCAGCGCCAGCGCGTCGGGAACATCGGCGCGTCGAGCAATGCCTGCACCAGGATGTGTTCGGCACTGTCCGACTTGAGGTAAGACGCCGGCTCGTCGAGCGGGAAGCTGTGGGTCGGTCCCAGCGACAACACGAGGTTGTCCTCGTTGGCGGCGGCCTGCAGCTCGAAGTTGAAGCGGCGGCAGAAACGTTTGCGCAGCGCCAGGCCCCAGGCCCGATTCACGCGCGAACCGAACGGCGAATGGATTACGAAATGCATGTCGCCGGTCTCGTCGAAAAAGCGTTCGAACACGATGTGGCGCTGGCTGGGGATGATGCCGAGCGCGGCCTTGGTCGCGCCCAGGTAATCGACGAGCTGGCTGCGGGCGTCCGGGTGCAGGGCGAGCGTGTCGCCCAGCCATTGCTTGGCGGACTCCGGCCCCGAATCTAGAAGGTCGTCGAGCGTCTCACGCAGGCGCGATACGGCGAAGGACAATTCATCGGTTCGCCCCGGCGCCTCGCCAAACCAGAACGGGATGCTCGGCGGCTGACCATGCGCGTCCTCAACGAACACACGGCCCTGCTCGATCTTGAGCATGCGGTAGGACAGGTTGCCGAGCTGGAAGATGTCGCCGGGCATGCTCTCGAAGGCGAAGTCCTCGTTCAATGTGCCGACGAACAACCCTTCCGGTTGCAGGATCACGTCGTAGTCGAAATGATCGGGAATCGCGCCGCCGTTGGTGATGGCGGTCAGGCGCGCGCCGCGTCGCGCGCGCAGCAGGCCGTTGACCGCATCGCGATGCAGGTAGGCGCCGCGCCGACCGCGCCGGGTGTGGAAGCCGTCGGCCAGCATCTGCAGGGTGTCGATAAAACCCCTGTACTCAAGATCGCGATAGGGCCAGGCGGCTTTGAACAGCTCGTACAGCTGACGTTCCGGCCATTCGCGGTTGGCCACCTCGGCGATGATGTGCTGCGCTAACACGTCGAGCGGATGCAGCGGTATCGGGATGCGGTCAAGTTCCTCGCGGCGGATGGCGTCGAGCATCGCCGTGCATTCGACCAGATCGTCGCGTGATAGCGGAAACAGGCGCGCCCGGGGCGTACCGTCGAGCTGGTGGCCGGCACGCCCGGCGCGTTGCAAAAAGGTGGCAATGCTGCGTGGCGAGCCCAACTGGCACACCAGGTCGATGTCGCCGATATCGATGCCCAACTCCAGCGATGCGGTGGCGACCAGCGCGCGCAACCGGCCCGATTTGAGGCGTTGCTCGGCATCCAGTCGATGTTCCCTGGCCAGGCTGCCGTGGTGCGAGGTCACCGCGTCCTCGCCCAACTTGTCGGCGAGTGCCGCGGCGGCGCGTTCGGCCAGACGGCGGGTATTAACGAAGATCAGCGTGGTGCGATGTTCGACGATGAGCTGTTCGAGGCGGCGGTAGACCTCGTCCCAGGCCTCGTTGGCCATGATCGCCTCCAGCGGCGAGCCGGTCATCTCCAGCGCGAGGTCGCGTTTGCGCACGTGGCCGGTGTCGATGATGCTGCAGGTCCGGCCTTCACCCTGGCCAACCAGGTACGATGCCATGTCCTCGATCGGTTTTTGCGTGGCCGAGATGCCGATGCGCGCGGGCGGCTGGGCGCACAGTGCGGAAAGGCGTTCCAGGCTCAGGGTCAGGTGCGCGCCACGTTTGTTGCCGGCCAGCGCGTGGATCTCGTCGACGATCACCGTGCGCACGGTTTTGAGCATGTCGCGGCCCGATTCCGAGGTCAGCAGGATGAACAGCGATTCCGGTGTGGTGACGAGGATGTGCGGCGGGTTACGCTTCATCATCGCACGTTCGGATTGCGGCGTATCGCCGGTGCGCACCTGTGAGCGCACCGGCACGTCGTGGTAGCCGTTTTCCAGCAGGCAGTCGCGGATGCCGTTGAGCGGCAGCTCCAGGTTTTTGTGGATGTCGTTGGATAGCGCCTTCAGCGGCGACACGTAGAGCACGCGCGTCTCGTCGGGCAATGGGTGCTGCAGGCCCTCCCGAATCAGCCCGTCGATGGCGGCGAGAAACGCGGCCAGGGTCTTGCCCGAGCCGGTTGGCGCGGCGATCAGCGTGTTGCGATGGCCCTGAATGGCCGGCCAGGCCTGCGCCTGCACGGCTGATGGGGCGTCGAAATGACGCTGGAACCAGTCGGCGACCGCGGGGTGGAAGTCGTGGCTGTAGGATTGCTCGGGCATTGGGGCATGATACACCCGGGACAGCTGCGGGGCGAAGCCATGTGCCTGGGGCCTAGAGCTCGATATGCGAGCCCTTGACCTGCTTGGCGCGATACATGCGGGTGTCGGCCTCGTTGATGAGGTCTTCGATGCTGGTTTCGCCGTGTTGCATGTCGAACGAATGAATGCCGACACTCAATGAGAAATCCGGCCAGGTGGCGCAAAAGATGTCGATTATGCGCTGGCATATCCGGGCCGCCTGCACGGCATCGGCATCAGGAAACACGATGCAGAATTCATCGCCACCGTAGCGACAGGCGATATCGGTTTCGCGCACGCTGTCCAGGGTTGCGGCGCCGATGTCCCTGAGCACCTTGTCGCCCTTGAGGTGGCCCAGACGGTCGTTGATCTGTTTGAAGTTGTCGACATCGAAATAGGCGATCGTCAGACAGGCCTTGCGCCGCCGGGATGACGCCAGTGCGCGCTTGGCCAGCTCATACATGGAACGCTGGTTGAGCAGGTTGGTCAGCGGGTCCTTGCGCGCCAGGGCCTCCAGTTCCATCGTGCGCTCCGCCACCTTTTGTTCGAGGCTGTTGGCATAGTCCTGTATTTTCCGGTTCGCCCGTTCAACCTGGGCCAGCATGCTGCTGATGTAGGTATCGACCACCAGCGTGGTATCGAAATACAGCAGTTTGTCGAGGGCGGCGATGATCGCATCTTTATCCAGCGAGTCGCTGTGTTCGCTGATCCGCGTGATCAGGATGCGCTCCAGCGTGCGCACCGCGCTGAGATACAGCTTTGGTTCGACGCCAATGCGCTTGTGCACAAGACCGATGCGCAGGCGGTTGTTGACGTAGGCCGAATCGTATACGCCGGTGAACAGGTCGACGATATACTGGTGCTGGGCGGTTTTAAGCCGGGCCAGTGTTTCGGAGTCACCGATCAGCATGGAAATGGCGCTGATCTGCAACTGGTTGGTATAGAACTCGTTCACCACATCATCGACGTATTCCTCGATAAACACCGAGGCGCTCGCCAGGGCGGCCGCATCGGCGGCATGAAACTCGACCAGGTCCAGGCGATGGCGGATCTCCGCATCGCTGATTTTCATCTGTTCGAGCAGGCTTTTCTGGGTATCGTGAAACATCGCCGGTGTTTACGGGTAGCAAAGGCAGAATTATAGGATGAAAAGCCGTGTCCGCCATAAATCAAGGTACATTCATGCGGAATCTGCAGGCCGGATCGTATAACCCGGCGCCTGTACGGTTTCAATTCCGGCATGTAACTTTCCTGTTCACCCGGCGGCTTTATGTCAAAATAAACCCCATGAACAGGCCAAACGATTTCAAGCAGACATTGAGTGAGCACCCGGGGTTTGCCCGGTTGAACCCCGATATTCAGGGCTTTGTGGACAGCCTCGCGGCGCGTTTCCGTCTGACCCATCAGCAGGGGCGGCAGTTGTGCGAGATCGCGCTGGACCTGCAGATGTGGGGCGGGCCGCAGATTCAGCAATTGTGGCCTGCGGCTGACGAACTGCCGGGCAACGACAAGGCCATGCGTCAGCGCGCCATGGAACTGTTGCATGAGCGCTGGCAGCAGCAAAAGGAACAACCCAACCGTTATCCCCGCCACAGCGGCGCCAACAAGGTCAGTCTGGCTTCGATACCGGTCGAGGTCGACAAGCCGAAGCTGGGTCTCGGGCGTTGTCCAGTGGCCTCGCCGCGAACCCTGTGCTGCAACCTGCAAACCCTGGATGCGGTGGACAATTGCGGCTATGGCTGCAGCTACTGCAGTATTCAGTCGTTTTTCGACGGCAAGCAGATCAGCTTCGACCGGGGCTTTGCAGACAAGCTGAAACAGCTTGAGCTCGACCCTGACAAGACCTATCACATCGGCACCGGGCAGTCTTCCGATTCGCTGATGTGGGGCAACAGCCATGGCGTACTGGATGCGGTGCTGCAATTCGCTGCGCATAATCCCAACGTGATCCTCGAGCTCAAAACCAAGTCGGCCAATGTATCCCATTTGTTGAAGGTCGAGACCCCCGCCAACCTGGTATGTACCTGGTCCTTGAATACGCCGACCATCATCACCCACGAGGAACACGGCACGGCATCTCTGGACAAGCGAATCGACGCGGCGCGTCGGGTTGCCGACAAGGGCATGGTGGTGGGGTTTCACTTTCATCCCATCGTGCATTACGACGGCTGGCGTGATGAATACACCGCTATCGTCGACCGGCTCATGAATGACTTTGACCCCAAACAGGTGGCGCTGGTATCGCTGGGCACACTGACCTGGATCAAGCCGGTCATGCGCGAGATTCGCGACAAGGCGATTCCCTCACAGATTCTCAAGATGCCGCTGGTCGATGCCGACGGCAAGTGGTCGTATCCGGACGATATCAAGCTCGATCTGTTCAGCACGCTGTATCGACGCTTCAGCGCCGACTGGCGCGACCAGGTGTTCTTTTACCTGTGCATGGAAAATCAGCGTTTCTGGCAGCCGGTGTTCGGTTTCGATTACGCCGACAACATGGCCTTTGAGCAGGCGATGAAAACAGCCTACCGCAGCAAGTGCGGGCTGGCGTCGTAGCCGCGATGTTCGGCTACGCCAACGAACTGCTTGCCGCCTTTGCCCTCATCTTCTTTTTTGCCGCGTTTGTGCATGGCAGCACGGCCTTCGGCTTTCCGATGGTGGCGACACCATTACTGGCGCTGGTCAGTGATATTCATACCGCTATTCTGCTGACGCTGATCCCCACCTTCGTCGTTAACGTCGTGACCATTACCAGCGAGGGCGAGGTGCGCCAGGCCATACGCCAGCACCTGCCGTTGGCCGCGCTGGCCATGCTGGGCGCGGGGCTGGGCACGATGATATTGATCGTGTCGAAACCGGGTATCTTCGAGGCGTTTCTCGGTTTCGCGATCATCGCCTACCTGCTGGCTACACGCATCGATTTCAGAATCACCTGGATCGCGTCGCATCCGCGCGCCGCCCGGCTATTGTTCGGACTTGCAGCCGGAATGCTGGGCGGCCTGACCAACGTCATGGCGCCGGTACTGATCATCTTTGCCCTGGAGTCGGGCTACAACAAGCGCGAACTGATACAGGCGTCCAACATGTGTTTCATGTCGGGCAAACTCATGCAACTGATCGTGTTCAGCGTACATGGCAGTTTTTCCAGCGAGGAACTCGGCCTGTCGATGGGCATGCTGTTGTTCGTCGCGCTGGCCCTGTTCATCGGCGTTCGGATTCGTCGGCGCATCCACCCCGAGCGTTACATGCAGGTGTTGCGCGGTTTGCTGTGGGTATTGGCGGCGGGCCTGTTGTGGAAGGCGGTGTTCTGAAGCCCGTTTGCGGCAATGGAAGGGATGCCCTGTGCCAGCGAGGTTTCAAGTACGTTACCGATCACGTTGAGTGTCGATTCCCGGCTTCGGCATTGCTTCGGCAGTCGCTCTAGGTCGTGGTGCACAGTGAGACCATTTGAATTGGCCTGCATCGGCCGAGCAATACGATCCGTCGCGGTAGCGCTTGCCACTGTGTTGTGTGTTACCATGAAACCCTGAACCACTATCACACTTGCACAAAGCGGAGCTGGCATTCCCGGGTGAGTGATAGAATATGACGCATTATCACCATGCATAAAAAGCCAGCACCGACCTCATCCAAACACAACAGCGGCGTAAAGATCGAATCGCTGGATATAGATCTGACAGATTACACGTCGCCCGGCAAGACTTCTCTCGGGTCCGAACCCGAATGCAGCGGCCAAGCCATGTTGAGTGAAAACGAAAATTATGAATTCGAGCCAGTCGATGTGAGCCAAATGCAGGTGTGCCCGCATTGCGGCACTAGCTTGATCCAGCGAATACATCGCGGCTTCATCAGGAAAATACTTCTCAAATCACCTCCTTTATACAAATGCAGGGAATGCAGGAAATCGTTCAATTTAAAGCAGGTCGATCAGGCCGAGGCTTTGAGGGAATTGAAAAACAGGTCGAATAATCAGTAACTGGGTTAATGGAGCACGCCCGCGTTGTGTTCGATGAGGTCGCAGGGGCGGGTTACTGCGTTGGTTTTCCCATGACGTCAACGCTATCAAGCCTTTACTGTTGGCAGGGCAACATTGGCTTGTCGATGCTCGGGAATGGAGTCGAGTGTTATTCCTGCGGGCGCGGCGAGCGCGCGGGGAAACATGGGCCACCGGTGATGTTTCACTCGCCGAAGACAGATTTTTCTGGCCATGTTGCCGTTGCTTGGGTATGAAAATTAAAATGTGAAGCAACCCACTGATTGTCGGCTTTTCGGTAAGTTTGGAATCTGCCAAATATAGGCCCCTTTTCGAGGTTTATAACAAACAAAAACATGCTCGATCTGTCGGAAATGGCATGCTCCTTTACGATTTCATACCCGATGTAGTTGCCATAGAAATCCTCGATTTGCCTGATAGAGTTCGCTTGAGAAAGCGCTTCCTTGCTACCCTCTAACGCGCTCCCCTTAATCCAGGTTTCAATCGCGGCTTTAGCACCGTTTTCTTTATAAGCATTGATGCCATCAATGACAAT
>JGI10211J34971_10000803_pt1 | contig 26241 bp, 42 predicted proteins | sample Etolagsediment_FD_34971 | JGI IMG/M metagenome (IMG submission 34971)
TCACTAAAGTTCTATGGCATGTCGTCTCACAACGCCCAATCAAAATACGGTGGAATAAAAGACTACAGAGCCAGCGAGGGTAGAGTTAAAGTTGTTCCATACAAAGGAAGGGCGGAATCAATAATGTCTGATATACTTGGTGGGATCAGAAGTGCCTGCGCCTATATTGGTGCCACAAAACTAAAAGATATTTCCAAGTGTGCGGAATTTATTAGAGTTAACAGAACACATTACGATCAAACATTGTGAGTTGCAAATGACAAAAACACAAGAACTAATAAACAAGACAGAAAAAAGAAAAAAAGCTTTTGAGATAATGATAAACCATATATCAAAAAAAACAAATCCGTTAATTATTGAAACAGGTTGTGCTAGGCAAGAAGGAAACTTCGGTGGAGATGGTCAGTCAACACTTATATTTGATCAGTATATTCAAGATAATGGTGGAGAATTGTATTCTGTTGATATAAATGAAAGAAATGTATCTGTAGCAAAAAGATTGACAAAAAAAGCAAATGTGATATGTTCTGATTCAGTTAAATTCCTCTATGAAATGAATGCAAAATTAAAGAAAGAAAATAGAGTCATAGACCTTCTTTACTTAGATTCATATGACTATCACGAAGGTATAAAACATCAATCATCATTGCATCATATAAAAGAGCTAATAGCAATATGGCCGTCTTGCTCTTCCGAAACAATAATAGCAATTGATGATAATTTTGAGGATGGTTCTGGAAAAGGAAAGTATGCTAAAGAATACTTTAAAGATATAGGCATTGAACCACTATATAATGGCTATCAAATATTATGGCAAGTTAAATGAATTGTAAGATATGTAATTCTAAAAAATGGGATAGACGTTTTTTGGATATGGCAAAATTGGTTTCCAGTTGGTCTAAAGATCCATCAACAAAAGTTGGTGCAGTTATAACTGACGATGAGAATAGGATAATATCTGTTGGCTACAATGGTTTCCCAAGAGAAGTTATTGATAATGAATCACGATTAAATGACAGGGAATTAAAATACCAAGTAATTATTCATGCGGAAATGAATGCTATTATGTTTGCAAACAAATCCCTAAAAGGATGTACGCTATACACATATCCATTTGAACCACATATCCATTTGAACCATGCTCAAAATGTGCAAGTGTTATAATTCAGTCTGGTATAAAAAGGGTTGTGTCTTACCCAAACTGCAAAGATCGGTGGGAAAGTAGTTTTGAAATATCTCGCAAATTATTCCAAGAATCTGGAGTTGAATTATCTTATGCCACGTAAAAAAAAGATTGACAATTTAGATTCACTAAGGGAAGTTGTGAATGAATGCATAAGTACAAATAACATAGAATTTTTAATTCAGTTGTTGCACAAGCTTCAAACTGAGTATAATGAAATTGCCAAACTAAGTACGCTTGGCAGTTATAAAGAGAGTTGGTCACATAAAAAGGTTTTAGATTATATCACTAAGGAGATCTAGTAATGAATTTAACAGACATGGCAAAGGCTCATCTTGGAAACGTCCAAGGAGCATTGAATGATTTAGTAAAACAAAAGGAGAAGATTGAACAGGAAATCAATAGACTAGTAGAATATCTAAAAGAGGGAGAAAGTACAATCCTTAATAGTGAAGATGTAAATAAGAATGTTGCAGATAAGCCAAATAACTTTTCAGTTCTAGGAGAATAATCAATGACTTTTAATGACTTTTTTGATAGACTTTACAATGTGTCCAATTCTTACCACTGGCACCTGGACAACAACAACAAGGTTGTTGCCACTATACAGAGTGGTCCTAATCGTGGGCATACACTAAATCCGGTAACGGCACTTGCACACAAGTCTGGGTTTGGTTTTTTTGACGACACTAGGGATGGAACTGAATATGCTGCAAGCTTACTAGGTATTCCACGTAGAGTTGCACGTACTATTTATAGTGCTACACTTGGTACGTATAATCGTGGCAATACACAGGTAATGCGTGGTAAAATTCGTTCAGCTCTGGAGGTTTAATTTATGAATATCAATTCTTGGCTTGGCTGCGGTCGTCTAACAAAAGACGCAGATTTTAATGTCACCCAAAAAGGAACGTCAATGGTAAAGTTTCGCATGGCGGTCAATGATCGTCGCAATGATGACACTCTTTACTTAAATGTTCTTGGTTTTGGAAAGATGGCCGAGGCTTTGAAGGATCATTTAAAGAAAGGGAGATTGGTTGGAGTTCAGGGCAAAATTAAGATAGATGATTATCAAGACAAGGAAGGTAATCCAAGGAATTCCGTTTGCGTTATGGCAGACGAAATCTCACTTGGACCGTCCGGTTCCTCATTGCAGGAAAAAGAAAGTGCCTAATTATTTAACCTAGAAAACCCTTTCAATGACCCGATTGCAAAAAGCTTTCGGGTCATTTTTTTTCTAAACACTTGACAATTTTCTGACGATGACATATAATGGAATCAAAGGAGAAAAAACCATGAATCCACAACCATCAGAAAATGTTTCACAAGTGATCGCTTTGCTTTTTATGATAGTATCTGTTTTTGGTTATTTTTTTTCTAAACCCAAAAAACTTACAGACTATTTTGAAATTGGTTACATATCAGAAGAAAAAATACTACCTCGCAAAAATTACACTGTCAGCAAGCCAGCAATCAAATCATCCCCATTAACCCCAAAGAAAAAGCCACAAGTCAAGAAACAGACTGCTGCAAAAACACAAAAACCAAAGCAAACAATGACAGACTTCCAAAAAGAGTGCGTTGAAACACTACAATCTCTTGGTATGAATAAGTCAGAGGCAACCAAAAGAATGTATTCTGTTTTTAAACTAGGCCAACCAAAAACAATAGAGGATTTTATTTCAGGAGCATTCAAGCGTGAGCATAATTAATCAATCCTACAATATAGCACTCTCATTACTACCAAAAGCTAAAAACTCAAGGTGTAGTAGAAATAAATTTTATCACTTTGCGTTTGGATATCATAAAAATAAACTACTCGCAATAGGTCAAAACAATCCAGAGAAGACACACACGCAGGCTTTGATGCTTTCAAAAAGATTCAATACTGGCATGGAACACCCTTACCTACATGCGGAAACAGATCTAATTTCTAGACTTTGGGGAAAATATTACATTGACGACAACCTAAAAATGGTTATAATAAGACTAAACAAACGTGGTGAACTCAGATGCAGTAAACCGTGTCGTTATTGTAACAAGATTATTCGTTCCCTTGGTATAAAAAAAATTTGGTGGAGCATAGATAATGGCTTCAATAAATAATTACCCTCACTAAAGAGTATTAAATATGAACATAATTTGCCCAATAAATCCATTGGGATACGGTGTAACTGGATTGAATATAGTAAAAGAACTTAGTAAAAGGGTTGAAGTATCTCTCTGGACAATTGGTCAACCGCAAGTCACAGAAGAGGAGGACGCCCTAGTAGTTAAAAAGTGTATTAGCAATGCAAAGTTTTTTAATTATGAAGATCCTTCTATTCGTATTTGGCACCAACATGACATGGCTCAGTTTGTTGGGTGCGGAGAGCATGTGGGGTTCCCAATATTTGAATTAGACACGTTTAGTCCAATAGAAAGGCACCAACTAAACTCAGTTGACAGACTGTTTGTTTGTTCAGAGTGGGCAAAAAATGTATGTCTCAACAACGGCATCAAGCCAAGAGGAGCGACTTTTGATAATCCAAAAATAGACATAATACCTCTAGGAGTAGATTTGAATACATTTAAGCCATGCGAAATAAATCCTGGTCCAACAATCTTTTTTAATTGTGGAAAGTGGGAGGTTAGAAAAGGCCATAAAATATTGCCAGAAATATTCAATAAAGCCTTCACAGATGACGATAATGTAGAACTATGGATAATGTGTAGTAATCCATTTTTAGACGAACAAGAGGATTTGCAATGGAAAAGATTGTATTCTGATAGCGAGCTTGGTCACAAGATACGTTTCATAAACAGAGTAAGTAATCATCGTGAAGTGTATAACATTATGTCTAGAGTTGATTGTGGAGTATTCCCATCTAAAGCAGAGGGCTGGAACTTGGAGCCGCTTGAATTGATGGCTTGCGGAAAGCATGTAATAATAACTAACTACTCTGCACACACTGAATTCTGCAACTCAAATAATTCCAAACTAATTAACATAGACAATTTAGAGCCAGCGTATGATGGAAAGTGGTTTAATGGAAAAGTGGGTCAATGGGCAGAGTTTGGAAAATCTCAAATAGATCAAACTGTAGAATATATGAGAGATATTCACAATTTAAAACAAAGCGGAAACCTTAATCAAAATTTAGATGGAGTAAAAACCGCTAATAGATTCACCTGGGAGAACACAGCGGAGGAAATACTGAAAAATGTTCAATATCTTTAATACGAAACAGACGCAAACAAGAGAAGAAGTGTCCAAGCTAAACCAGGAAGATCAAGCACAAGTAGCAATAACTTATTACGTAGATAAAAATGATACCATAGTAAAAATAGATGTGGCCGTAGAAGATTATGATCAAGAAAGCATAAATAAACTATGCAAAATACTTGATGTACTAAGTAATGAAAAGGGGTATCTTGAAACTGTCTACATAATAAAAGATGGGTTAGAAAAAGAAGCCGACGAGGAAGCATTAATAAACTTTTTAATGCACGTAGGTAAACAGTCAACAAAAACATTTTTAAACCAAGTTCAGGATAAGGTAAGGAATCAACCGTGTATACGTCCGTCTGATATGTTATGAAACAAAGGGGTCACGGCATGAAAAAAAATAAATTCAAAATAGGATGGCAGAAGTATGAAGATGTAATGGAAAAGCAACTATCATGTCCAATATTAACGACAGTCATGCAAGGTATGATGTCTAGAAATATTGATAACGAAGAGTATGATGAAGATGAAATTTTGGAAGAAGTGGACTTGCCAAGCAACGGTGCCCCGAATATAATTCCAGTATCAGAAGAACTCTTGAAAGAAGTAACTATGCTTTCAAATTTTGATTGCTGGATGGCACATACAAACTTTGACATAACTCCTCAAGTAAAGGAAAAACTGGACAATGTACCCGGTATAGAATTGTTAAAGATATGCAGTAGGTACAGATTTTTTATTGGAGTGGGGACCATGTTTGATTTTAGTGATGTTAGGAAAAACATTGAAAGTACGATTTTACCCAAAGGAGAATAGTTTATATGGAAGATTGCATGAATACAAAAATTGAAAAAGCACTTAAAAACAAAGATATAGTAAAAATCATGAATAAGGCATCAAATAGCTTTCGCAAACAACTAGATGATGATAGTATTTATACTTGTCAAATAAATGCTCTTTGGAAATCTTTTCTTAACTTCAAGCCAGAAAAGAATACAAAATTTACAACTTATTTGTACAATGGAGTTTTTATAGAATGTATAAAGGAACTCAAATTCAGGAATAAATCTAAACTTGCAACTTGCCAAATACATGAAAATATTCCAAGCAAAGATACATCAACCATGATAGTTGACATTCTAGATGAACTTAACACTGAGGATGAAAGATCTCTTGTTCTTGATAAAATTTCTAATATGACCATAGATGAGATGGCAACTAAACGAAATTCTAATAGGGAAACAACGAGAAAGAAGTTGAATAAAGCGTTGAGAAAGATTAGGAAAAAGTTCTCATCATGTGTATAAAGTAATAGGACTTGGACCAAATAAAGGATGTTTGGGATAAAATAATTAAGAACTAAGTAAGTTAACAGGAGAAATTATGTCTACAACAACAGCGAAGGGTTCAGGTTCTACAGTAAATAATGGTGGAACAGTATTAGCTGCTGGCACCTTATCAGCTAATAGTCCCATGACAAAAGTAATCAATCTTAATGAATTAGCAGTAGATGATGGCTATGGCTCACAAGTAGTAGCTAATGATGGTGGGGCAGTTCCTGGCTACACCGATCCAGCGGGTGTTACCACAGCAAAGTCTGCCGGTACTGGTGGTCTAGCTTATTTTCCAGACGCACAGGCTGGTGAAAGAAACTTCATCCTCAAAGCTGCTGGAGATAGTGCATCTAAGATTAATAATGATAGCACAACACTTCTAAACATTCCAGGCGCAGAATATGACGGCGTTGGTCGTGAAACAATTCACAAGGTTGTATCAACCAGAAGAATTGGTGCGTATGCTAGTGCATCTTTTGATGTTTTAGCAGTTCCAGACAGTGGCGTTGTTCCAGGTAGAACTCGCGGTGCTGGTGCTGGTAGTGCTTCAGATTTTGTTGAAGTTAACGATGGTTCAACATCAGCAAGTGATGATGCGGGATCACCAACAAGATCAGTTCCAGGCGAACTAACTTACCACTTTGGTGGATTAGGTAGACCAACAACTGATGAATATAAAGCAAGGGATGCTTTTGAGCCAAGCGACGATGGGAGTAGTCAAACAACTACTACAACCACAACAACAGAGGCACCAACTACAACTACAACCACAACTGCTGCACCTTAGTAATTATTTCTAATTGATAACTGGTGTCTAGAAATAGGCACCAGTTTATCAAAATCATAAGGGTAAAAAAGTGCAAGAATCATTAAATGCTGAAATAGTAGCTATTTTAGTTAGTTTACTGGGCGGCTTAGGAACAATGCTTAGTTTAGCATGGGTTAAAATTGTAAAACCTTTAATTGATTTGTTAAAAAATCAAGAATACTTTAAAGATTCCGTAGAGCAAATAAGAAAAGAATTACAAACCAATGGTGGCAATAGCTTAAAAGATGCTGTAATTAATCTAGGAAAAACTTGTGACAGAATTGAAGTAAGACAAAGAGTTATAGAGCAAAGAACAAAAGCTTCACTACACTACAGCAATGTTGCACTATTTGAAACAGACGAAGATGGAAGACTTATATGGAACAATGTACATCTTTGTGATCTAACTCAAGATATAGCAAAAAGCGTAGAGGGTTATGATTGGCTAAACTGTATTGACGAAGAAGAAAGGGAAGATGTCTTGCAAGAATTTACTTCCTGTATTAAAATGAATAGAAAATTCAATAGAACCACAAGAACAATAAACGACAAGAAGATTCTTATGGTAGGATACCCATATAAGATAACGGATGAAAAACATGGAGGATTTTTAGTTAGTATTTCTCAAATCAAAGAGGTATAATAATGTCAGACTCCAAATCTTTTTCGCTAAACACTTCAGATTTAGTGAATCTTGGAAAAAACGCACTCCTTGTAGGTTTAGCAGCTATGTTAACTTACGTAGGGGAAAATGTTTCCGATGTAGATCTTGGTACAACAGGTATAATGTTAGTACCAGTAGTATCAGTAGCAATTGATACTTTAGTTAAGTGGATGAAAAACAACGTAAAGGAAGAAAATGGTTGATTTTAAAAAACCATCAGACTTACTTAAAGCCTATAAAGAAGGTTTTGTAGGTTCATACTGCGATCCAGAGGATGTGGATAGGCTACTTGGTGAATTGCCACATCCTCTATTTGGTGCTGCTGCATATAATCTTTATGAAAGTGGTAAAGGTAAAATAGCACTTCTATACAAAAATGTTCAAAGATTTGATCCATCATTTGGTTATACAGAACGGCAGGTTACTGGCGATTGTGTTTCAATGTCAACTAGAAATGCCATAGATGTTACACGTAGTACAGAAATAATAGGTGGTGAACGCGAAGAGTGGGTAGCAAGGAGTGCAACTGAAGCTATCTATGGCTCAAGGGGTCATGGTGGTCAAGGCATGTCTTGTTCTGTAGCTGCCAGATTCGTGCATCAAAATGGAGGTGTTTTACTCCGTAAGAAATATGGAAGCATTGACTTATCCAAATATGATGGTATGCTTGGTGCTAGGTGGGGAAGAAGCGGTGTACCAAGAGAATTAAAAGAAGAAGGTAAAAAACATCAAGTAAAAACAATTAGTCTTATCAAGACGGTAGAAGAAGCCAGAGATGCTATTGCTAATGGATACGCAATAAGTGTGTGCTCTGGACATGGATTTAGTTCCCGTAGAGACAAGTATGGTATAGCAAAACGCTCAGGCGGATGGAGCCATGCAATGTGCTGGTGTGCGATGGATGATTCTCATGAGATTCATAAAGAAACATTATTCTTGGTACAAAACTCCTGGGGAGTTTGGAATGGCGGTCCTAAAAGATTAGATCAACCAGATGGATCATTTTGGATTCGTGAGCGTGATGCAGCAGATATGTTATCACAAAATGGATCGTGGGTTCTTAGCGATGTAGATGGCTTCCCACCAAGGAAAGTAGATTGGACTTTAGAACAAGTATTTTAGGAGAAAATAATGGCAACAACCGACGTAGTAACATATGCAACTTCAGGCATTGGAACCTTACCAGTTCCAGCTAATGCAACAACAGTAGTTATGTGTTTTAACACTGGGTCTTATAGTTCAGCCACTGGTGTGTATGAAACAAGTCTCTCATACGAAGAGCTTGAAACACTGTATACAGATAGATTTGATGACGTTTATTACTATGTGCAATCGGGTTGAATATGAAAAAATTAATTACATCCATAATCCTCTTACTAACACTATCAACTCCAGCGTATTGTATATCTGAAAAAGATGTTATACAAATGTACGCAAGCGTAGTTGATCAATGGAGGGAGCAAATAGTTATTGCATTTGACAATGCTGAAAAAGAAGTTTATCGCAATAACGTTCCAGTGGTTCCAGTTGGGCCAATTCCAAACGAAGACCCAGCTAAATGTCCATGTAAGGGAACAGGAGTGATAACTCACGGTGACGGTCACGATACACCCTGTCCATTTCACAGTAAAGAGTTTGGTTCAATGGAAGATAAAAATTTTATATGTGAATGCGATAGTAGGTGTGCATGTGAAAAATGTGAATGTATAAAAATGGAGACAAAATAATGTTTGATTTAGAATTCATCCTGAAAGGTGTTGCCGTAGTAGTAGCAGTTGGATTGCTATTGAGTAGCATAGATTTTTCATATCTATTAGCTAAATTAACTATCAAGGATGATGAAAATATAACTCCAGACGGTAAAGTGGTAGTTAAAGTTAGAGAAGATAGTCAGTTTCTTAGAACTCTTGAGCTTTGGTATCTTTTAAAAAAACAGTGTGACGATGCTGGATTATCAAATGCATCTGAAAAAATGGATGAAGTATTCCCTCTATTAAATGACAACTTAGAGGAGGGTTAATATGAGATATGTAAAAATACTAATAGCTCTTGCTTTATTGGGATTTGTGTTTTTTGGATCAGTTCCAGAAAACATAGATATAAATCCTATTCCAGACGAAGTTGACGAAGTTGAAGAATTAATACAGGTTGATAAACCCTCTGAAGAAATCCTATTACAAGTTAGACCCGTAGCCAATTTAGTAACAGAAACGGAAGATAGAGCAAAGCTTTCATTGTTTAATCATGAGTTTGCAACGAGAATAACAAAATACAATACAGATGTTCAACAAGTTAATGATTTATATACAAAAGCTGGAGCAATTTTTTTTGAAGACAAACTAAAAGGCAAATATGAAAATTATGCACAAGGTTTAAAGTCTTTAGTGTCTTCAGTAACAACTGATGAGAATCACGTTTTAAGTAATGAAGAAAAGGAAGTTCTACAGAAAGTTTTTAATGGATTGGCGTGGGCTTTAATAGAGAGATAATATATGGATGTTTCCTACATAAAGAAAATTGTTGAAGAAGTATTTTCAAAATCTGGCTACAAAGTTGACAAATTTACATTATTTTGCCCATCCAGTTTAGATGTTAGAATAGATAAAAAAGATGATGGCATAAGTTTTGATTTTACAAAAGTAATGCCAAGTGTAAGAACAAAAAAACTATTCATACCCATAACAGCATATGTTGAGGGTATATTTCTTGGCAAACTTGGTGGAACTATTAAATTAAAATATTTCCCAGATTTTGAGTTTAAGTATAGCGGTTTTGAGCAAAATAATTTTGGGTCTGAAAATCGCGTTGATTTAAGTAAGATTAAAGACTATATAGCAAAAGAATATCCAGACAAGCAAAGAAGAAAAATCGCCAATCTAGCATTGCAATATACTAATGAATGGGCTACAATAGTAAGTCAAAATGGAATAGATCCATCAAGCTACGACAAAAAAAACAAAAAACTTTTGTCTGAAAACTGTCAAAAATTTGTTCATGAGAATATTGTTAACTCAAAAGAAATTGAAGCTAAATCAGCTATTCTTACTTTTATTCTTGTGTATTTAATTTTACCATCAGTTATCAGTTGGGTTGTTAAGAAATTCCTTGACAGCTTTTTTAAATAATAAAGATAAATCTAGAAGGAGACGGGGAAGCATGTCATTAAAATCTTTGATGAACTACACGTTCGTATCTAAGTATGCAAGATGGATTCCAGAAAAGAAAAGAAGAGAAACATGGCAAGAAGCGGTTGATAGAGTAAAGCAAATGATGGTTGATGTGTATGTTGATCCATCAAAAGATGACCATGTTGAAATTGCTGATGCTATCACCAAAGCATACGATGACATGAAGAAGAAGAAGATTCTTGGTTCACAAAGAGCATTACAGTTTGGTGGATCTCCAGTAATTAAGCACAATGCAAGAATCTATAACTGCATTGCTTCATATATTGACCGTCTACGGTTTTTTCAAGAGTGTATGTATTTATTACTATGTGGTTGTGGTACTGGTTTTTCAGTTCAGAAACATCATATTGATAAACTACCAAAACTGTTGAAGAATAAGAATGGCACAAAGAAATTTGTAATTGAAGATTCAATTGAAGGTTGGTCTGATGCTGTTGGTGTTCTTGTGTCAAGTTATTTTGAACAGGATACACTATTTCCAGAATATAACGGCAAGACTGTAACATTTGACTACTCTCTTATTCGTCCAGCGGGATCATATCTAAAGTCAAGTGGCGGTAAAGCACCTGGACCTGAACCACTAAAAAAAGCACTTAACAGTATCAAGAAGGTTCTAGACACTGCGTTAAAAGCTGGTCGTGATAAGATCAAGCCCATTGAAGCTTACGATATTGTTATGTACGGTGCCGACGCAGTTATTAGCGGAGGTGTTCGTCGTAGTGCTACTATTTGTGTGTTCTCTCCAGACGATGAAGAAATGGCTAAGGCTAAGACTGGAAGTTGGTTTATTGAAAACCCACAACGTGGACGATCAAATAATTCCGCACTACTTCTACGCGAAGAAACAACTAAAGAGCAATTTTCTGAACTTATGAAGTCTGTTCAAGAATTTGGTGAACCAGGATTTGTGTGGTCAGATTCAACAGAACTAATTGTTAACCCATGCGTTGAGATTGGCATGTGGCCCGTTGACGAAACAACTGGTGAAACTGGATGGCAAGCCTGCAATCTATCAACTATTAACTGCGCTAAGATTAAGACGGAAGATGATTTTTATGACGCTTGTGCGTCAGCCGCTATAATTGGTACACTACAAGCAGGTTTTTCTAGTTTTCCATATCTTGGCGAAGCATCTGAAAGAATTATCAGCCGTGAAGCATTGCTCGGTGTATCAATGACCGGTATAATGGAGAGACATGATATTTGCCTAGATCCAGAAGTTCAAAAGAAGGGTGCAAAAATTGTAAAAGACACTAATGCAAAAATTGCTAAACTCATTGGAATCAACCAAGCGGCACGAACAACATGCGTTAAGCCGGAAGGGACATCTAGTTGTATTCTAGGTACATCATCTGGTATTCATCCACATCATGCCAAGCGTTATATTCGTCGTGTTCAAGCTAATAAGATGGAACCAATCTATCAGTATTTCCAACAAATTAATCCTAGAGCATGTGAAGAATCAGTATGGTCTAATAATGATTCTGACGATGTTGTAGCATTCTGCGTAGAGGTTCCAGACGGGTCTAAACTGAAGAATAAAGTCTGCGCAACTGAATTACTTGACTATGTAATGAGTACACAGCAAAATTGGGTAATGACCGGAACAAATCCAGATAAATGTACACAGCCTTGGCTAGTACACAATGTTTCTAATACAATTAACGTAAAACCAGAAGAGTGGGATGCCGTTACAGACTTTATTTATGACAATCGTCAATACTTCTGTGGAGTTTCTTTACTGCCAATTGCTGGTGATAAGGATTATGCACAAGCACCATTTACAACTATTTACTTACCAAGTGAGCAAATTCAAAGATATGGCGATGCTGCAATGTTTGTAAGTGGATTAATTGAAGTTGGTTTACAGCTATTTGAGGATAATCTGTGGGCTGCTTGTGATAGTCTTCTAGGATTTGGTCAAAAAATAAAAGGAACAGAAAAGAAAACTTATCTTGAGAGATGTAAGAAATTTGCCGATAAATATATGAACGGAGATCTTAAAGAGCTAACTTACTGTATGAAAGACGTTTACAATTACAAAGATTGGCTAGATATGATCCGTGAATATAAAGAAGTAGACTATACAAATGTTATTGAAGAACAGAACAATGTAAACCCAGTGCAAGAAGTCGCATGTGCCGGTGGTTCCTGCGAAATTATTTGAAAGGACAATCATTAATGAACATTTTTTCACCGCTAAAGATAAATGAAACAAACAAAATAAAAGTGAAATTTATTGACGAATCTGCAAAAGTACCATCAAGAGCAAATGAGTATGATGCAGGATTTGATTTATACTCAGTTGAAAACTTAGTCATAGCACCACAATCACGAAAAACTGTCAAGATAGGAATTTCACTGGAGATACCAGAAACCATGGCTGGATTAATCTGGCCTCGTTCTGGGCTCTCTGTTAAAAGTGGGATAGACGTATTAGCTGGCGTCATAGATTCCGGCTATAGAGGAGAAATCATGGTTTGTTTATACAATACTTCGCAAGAAGCTGTAAACATAAAACATGGGGATAGAGTCGCCCAGATTATATTCCAAGAGGTTCCTCTTGTTACTATGGAAGTCCATTCTACATTAGGTTCTTCACAACGAGGAGAAAATGGCTTTGGTAGTTCTGGATTTTAAATACCACTTTACCTCATTTATAGTGTATAACATATTGTACAAAATGATTTTAAAGGAGGTAATTATGTTATCTGATGTTACATTAAATGAAGAACTTACTTTTGCTACTTTTGGATATCATATTGATGATTTACACATTGGTTCCCATTCTAAAATAGTAGTGACTTGCAATAATTGCAATAAAAATATTCATAGAGAAAAAAGAAATGCTAATGCTAAACATAAATGTTCAGTATTAATAGGTAATACTAAAAAATGTTATAAGTGTTGTGAGTGGAAAGATTTAAGCCTATTCAATAAAAGCTATAAACTTTCTGGCGGTGTCGCTAAAATTTGCAGAGAATGTTACAATAAAGAGGAATCAGTTATAAAATGCAATCAATCTAGAAATCGCAGATTAAAACATGCTATTGAAAATGGAGACATGTCATTTTATATTAAAAGGCGCATACATTCAGTTAAATGTAAGACTAAAAAAAATAACATTGATTTTGATTTAGACTCAGATTATCTCATAGATTTATGGGAAAAACAAAACGGTCGTTGTTTTTATTCTAACATAGAAATGAATAATTCTATGAAACAAGACGGTTTTCAATCTTGGAATGGGCCATCTTTAGATAGGGTTGATCCAAAGTTAGGTTATGTGAAGGGGAATGTAGTTTGGTGTATTTTTGGGATTAATTCCTTCAAACAATCATTAGATTTAAAATCATTTGAAAATGCTATTAAGTCTATAGATTGGTGGTACAACAAAACATCTCTATATCATAACGGAGAACTTAATGACACAACATCGCAAGTTAGACAGCAACAAGAAAAACAAAAAACAAGTAAGCAAACCTAATCAATTAGAAGCTAAAACAGAAAATCAAAAAAAGTATCTAAGATCAATTATAGAAGATGACATTATCTTTTGTACTGGACCTTCTGGAACTGGCAAATCTTTCATCGCTGCTGGCCTAGCTTCAGAACATATAATGAAAGACAAGATAGATAGTATCATAGTAACTAGACCCCTGGTTTGTACCGGCAAAGATATAGGCTCATTACCTGGGGAGTTAAGTGATAAAATTAAACCTTATCTACAACCAATGGAAGAAAATCTAAAGTTCTTTTTGGGTAGAGACTATTTCGGTCATTTTTACAATCAAAGAAGAATTAGATTTGAACCCTTAGAAACTATGAGAGGTTCCACATTTCATGATTCATATATGATTTTAGATGAAGCTCAAAACTGTACCCTGGAACAAATAAAAATGTTTATAACAAGGATGGGTCAGAATTCTAAAGTCATTATCAACGGGGATACTCAACAAACAGATTTGTTCAACAAGAGTGGGCTAGCTTATTGTCTTGAAAAACTAGACAACATGGAGGGTGTTGGAATCTGTAGATTAGAGTATCATGACATACAGAGAAACGGTATCTTGAGGTCAATTCTAAACGCTTTGGAAAATTAATATGCTATATGACTATGGATGTGAGATATGCAACTATAAAATGATAGATGTATATCAATCAATAAAGGATGAACCACTAAAGGAATGTCCAAACTGTGGAGAGAATGGACTATCAAGAGTAATATATGGTGGTTTAGGTCATTTCGTTAAGGATGTTAAAACTATAGGACAGGCAGCGGATAGTAATTGGAAAAAACTAGGAAGCTATAAACGTTCTGAAATTGAATCCCAGTCAAGCGCAAAGAGAGAGCGGGAGAATGCTTCCGCTTTCTCATACGCTGGAAGTGCTAATAAAAAAGAAATCAACAAAATGACAAAAGAACAAAAAACAAGGTACATAATAACAGGTGAAAAATGAAATACGTTGAAACAATAGCTAGAGAAACAAACACTAATAAGAGTGAAAAGGTTTACAACAAGAATGGCGATATAGCGAACAATAATGAAAAAGTTTTTGCGAGAGAGATAACAACAACTCTTGAAAACGGTGGGACTCAAAGAAAGTATTTCATTATGACGTATAATAATACACCCTATGACCCATATGGTATTGATAGCCACAGGGAGGGAAGAAATTTGAGGATAGAACTAAAAACTTCAAATAAAGATTCGCTTTACTATTACATTCTATATCTAAAAACTAGAAACAGCCTTTATCTAACTAGGACGAACAGGAGTTTTATCAATGCTTAAAAAGGGACCATTGGGGAAAGTTGAAAAGTTTTACATTGAGAATCACTATCTAACTATAAGTGCCTCGGAAATGGCCTCAGATCTAAATAGGCCAAAAGCGGCAGTTGAAAATCATATTAAGAAGTATGTTAAAAATGGCAAACCCACTGGCAGTACAATTGGTGAACAAATGGCTAGAAGGCCAGGAGTTGTAACTATGACAGAAAATGCATCCACCATGAGCGACTCAAAAAGAAAGCCTGGAAAAACATTATCTAAAAATTGCGTAACAAAGATCAAAAATGATTAGTGATTATATTTTTGGGTTTGAAAACTGGCGGAAAATATACTCCTCTTCTTCTCATGAGGAAAGAAAAAAAATATGGATAGCAATCAAAACATCTAATGGTAAAGAAATTTACCTAAGAGATTTTAAAGATTGGTACTCCTTCCAAACATACGTTGATAAAAATAATGTTAACATAGAAGAAATAATTCTACGATATAAATCCAATTCAATTGGTATTGACATAAGTGAGTCTGATGGTGTATACTTGGTGAGGTCTGCAAAAGGAGAATTTGGATCTAAAACAAAACAGTGTTTCACAATCGGAAAAGTTATAGGTTCCAAGGTACATAAGACGATGATATTGACTCCAGAATTAATTGAAGAACAAGTGTACGAAGATAATATTGAGAGCTGTTTTGAGGAAGCTATTGTATATCATGGCAAAGCAAAAACCGTCCCTATTCAATAAGCCTTATCAAAAAGAGTGGTCGGAAACTCATAAGTATAAGCATATCCATACTGGTGAATATTGCACTTTTGAGGCATACGTAGCTGAATACTTAGTACTACGTAGAGCGGAAAAGATGAAGTTACCTAGACCATCATATAAATTTTGGACTAAGGGCGATCCAAATCATTGGTTGTGGATGAAGCAGTTTAATGCTGCTAGAGCTTTGAAGAAAAACTATAGTGAAGAAACTATACTCAAAGCAATAAAATCCAAAGATTTTGATAGACTTCTAGTAATTGGAATTCAGAATGGTCGTGGGTGGAAAATAAATCCGCTTGCAGAAAAGGTCATTGCAATGTATCATGAGAGTGAAGTATCTGAAAAACCACAGCAAGTTAATCTTGACATAGTTGAGGAAGTAAAAGAAGTTCAAACAAGAAGAACTCAGTCTGTTATGAAAAATAAGTCTATGTTTAATAAATTGAGGGATATATGAGCAAGAAAAAGATTTCATCAAGCAAATTTAATGATGACGTTGTGAGCAGTTCAATTGTTAGCAAATACGGGGATGTTGTCCGCAGTGGAAAAGAAGTCCTAGACAGTATTAATAATTTAGAAGTTATAGGAGTTTCCCCAGCAGTTGATATTGCTTTGGGTGGTGGATTACGAGAGGGTTCAGTCGTGGTTATGACGGGCGATCCTAAAAGTGGAAAAACGACAACTGCACTACACTTTGCTTCCAAGTGTCAAGCAAAAGGAAAGCGTGTTATATACATTGATACAGAAGGCAGAATGAACGAACAAAATTTTACAGGAATCAAGGGTCTTGATCCAGACAAGATTATAGTTATTCAGTCAACGGATGATAGAATACTGTCCGCAGAAGACTTCCTAAATATTGTAGAGTACTATATAAATAATGATCCAGGTTGCTTGATTATTACCGACTCTCTATCAAATATGGTTCCCGCTTGTGAACTAGAAGGCGAAGTTAGAACTGGTGTACGTAACGCACTTCCGCGACTCCTTTCAATGTTTTTTAAAAGGATTAGTGGGACACTAATGAAGAACAGGGTTTTGCTCTTATGCATAACTCACAATATAGCCAATACTGGAGGATCTCCATACGCACCCTCCAAGATGGCAGATTGTGGCAACATGTTACAGTATCAAGCTGGAACAAATATGATTATCACTCATCGTGGCAAATGGCAAGTTCCAAAAGATTCTGGGCCACACGTTGGTCAGATTGCAAACTGGGTGGTTAAGACTTCAAACGCTGGTGGAAGACCAAATAGCACTGCTGAAAGTTGGATTAGATATGGAGTTGGAATAGACGAGGTGCAAGAAGTTGTACAGATAGCATGTGAATTCAGACTCATTAAAACTGCTGGAGCTTGGTATACAATAGCGTGTGCTGTTGATGAGCCACAGCATCCAGTGATAGCGAAAATTCTTGCCGATAATAACGTTGGAGACAAGCAGGAAGATATAGAGAGATTTTTTAAGTTCCAGGGATCAAACAATGTTTTAGAATTTCTTAATAAGAATAATGAAATAGCACAATTTATTTATGAGAAGATCAAGGAATTATACTAATGAAAGTAACTGGCATTAATGGTAAAGAGTATGTGTGGAATCTTATACCTTACGACGTAAAAAAAGACAGTAACAGGGCGAGGTCAAAATACCATCTTAGAGCTAGAGAATTATTGTCTGAAATATTTCATAGCTACAGGGTTCTTGAGGAAGTAAAACTTCCAGGCAGCACAGCCCTGCACAGAAAGGGTGTCTTATATCTTGACTTCTATATTCCACAAATTAAAAGAGCATTTGAGGTTCATGGTCAGCAACATTATGAATATAATCCCTTCTTTCATAAAAGCAAGGCAGATTTTATTCTTGCAAAAGCAAAAGATGAAGATAAAATAGAGTGGTGTAGATTGAATAACGTCAGACTAACAACTCTTAAATATTCTGACAACAAAGAAGATTGGAGAAAACAAATTGTCGGCATCTGAAGATCTAAAACAACACATTGAATCCATTGACTCATATCTTAATGAGACGAATACAAGATTTGCTTCATTCAAAGAAGAGTTTTTGCTGTTAGCTGACATGGATCAAGACCAATTGAAGAAAATGACACAACAAGAAATTTTTGATGCAGGATATTCACTTTACGGATATTCTTCTTACATTCAAGATGAAGTAAACAGAAATAAAATAGCTTTAATTTGGTGCAATGAAAACATGGAAAGACTTATCGCACAACACGGCGACATGTTTGGACAATACACAAAGCATGAATCTAAAAAACACATTCTATCTAAAGAAAATAGTTACGCCGCCAAATTAGAACAGATGAGACTTGTTGCTGAAAGTAGACTTCAGTCCTTAGAGGGAAAATCATATGAATTAAAGAGAAAAGCGGATATTCTCCTAGAGAAAGGTAAACGATCATGAGTATGGAAGATTTTGTAAAAACACTGAGTGATGAGCAGAGGAAGGCTTTACTAGACGCATTGTCCGACAAAGATAGTATATCTAATAAGCTAGTTCCAGAGAAAGTAAATAAGCAAACAAAAAAAAATATATCAGAAAATTTCATTGCGGAAACTAAACAAGAATCAATTAAAAGTCAAACAAATAGAAGGAGAGAACCAGTGAGAGCCAGAGAAAACCGTTGGGAAGATACGGGAGAGTTCAGAGACATTGAAACGCCAGATGTTGAAAGAACACCAAGAAAGAGGCCACCACCAAGAAAAGTTGATGTTGAGTGTTCTTCTTGTGGTAAATCATTTAAAATAGATAGTCGTTTTGTTTTTGGAGAATACTATAGATGTAATAGGTGTGGTAGTAAGAGGTAGTAAATGTCAGAACTAAGTGATGTCGGTGCAGAAAGAGCGGTTTTAGCTGGATTGTTGCAATACGGCATAGACGGCTATATACTTGTATCGGATCTTATTACTAGTGAAACATTTGATAATTCAAATAATCAGATTATATACAAGTGTATCACAAGAATAATAGATAACGAGCAAAGTGTTGACATTGCTTCGGTACTATCTGCTGCTGAACATCTTGGTTTTTCGGAAACAGTAAATACTCCACAGGAATTGAAGTATATAAAATCTTTGTTTGATTTCCCAATCAATCAAGATAATATTCTTAGCTTTGCTGCACAGATCAAGAAGTTTGAATTTGCCAGAAAGATTAAAAAACTAACTGCGAAAATAAGTAAGGATATAGACGATGTAAAAGGAAGCGAGTCAATCAATGAAATTCTACAAATACTTGAAAATCCAGTTACAGATTTTCTACGTGAAGATGATGGTGGAGATTTACCAGAAAAGATTGGCGAAGGTGTTGATGATTATGTAACCTTTTTATCCGAAAATAAATGCGACATCATAGGTATACCAACAGGTTTTAGAAGTTACGACGAAGCTATAGGTGGAGGATTAAGAAGAAAATGTGTTGACTTAGTATCAGCAAGGCCAAAGGTTGGCAAGTCTGTTTTTGCTGACAACGTGGCTTTGAATGTGTCTTCAAGAGGCACACCTGTACTTGTATTAGATACAGAGATGTCAAAAGAAGATCATCTTAATAGACTTTTAGCAAATATTAGTGGAGTTCCAATTAATGAAATTGCTACTGGAAAGTTTGTAGATGATCCAGATAAAAATGAACAGGTTATAGACGCAGTAAAACAACTCTCTAAAATACCATACAGTTACGTAAGTGTGGCTGGAAAACCTTTTGATCAAATACTTAATTTAATCAAGAGATGGGTTGTTCAAGAAATTAAAAATGATGAATATGGGAAAACAAATGACTGTCTTATTATATATGATTATCTCAAACTTATGTCGTCATCGTCTATTACAAATAATATTCAGGAATATCAAGCACTGGGTTTCCAGATTACTTCCTTGCACAATTTATGCGTAAAACTTGACATACCGTGTTTATCATTTGTGCAATTAAATAGAGATGGTATAACTAAAGAAAGTACCGATGCAGTTTCTGGATCAGATAGACTTATTTGGCTATGTACTTCGTTCTCTATTTTTAAAATAAAGTCACCAGAAGAACTTGCAGAAGATGGGCCAAATGCTGGCAATAGAAAACTTGTTCCAATCGTTTCTCGTCATGGTGCTGGCATGGACGATGGAGACTATATTAACATGGTAATGGATGGATCACACGCAAAACTTACAGAACTAAGAACAAGAAATCAAATAAAAAATCAACCAATAGGTGATACTGGACTTGTCAATGAAGAAGCTATGGAAAAAATAAAAAATGGAATTGAAGACTATCAAGAAGAAGCTTAATGAAAATGCTGAACTTGTGTTTAAGGAGCTTAAAATAGAGTATGAAATACTTGGCGACAATATTTATTGCCAATGTCCCATTCATGAAGGTAGTGATAATCCTAGAGCGGTTTCATTTTCAATAGACAAGGGTATGTGGAAATGTTGGACTAGAGAATGTCAGCAACATTACAGAAATGATATTTTTGGTTTAATATCTGGAGTATTGTCATCACGTAGCCATAAAGAAAAAACGTTTTCAGATGTACTAGCATGGTCTTGTAAACTGCTAAACATTAGGAATGATGTAAAGTGTACTAAAACTCCTGTAAAATATGAAGAAGATGTATTTCTCAACGTCGTAAAAATATTAAATGAAAAACAAGACATCGTAGAACATAAAACAGTAGAGTTTGACTTTGAGATATCGTATCCATCAGAATATTTCCTATCAAGAAATTTCAAATCTAAAACACTACAACATTTTGGTGTTGGCGACTGTTGCTCAAGAGGGGTATTACATAATAGATCCATAATACCAATACATGATGATTCTGGAGAAAACGTAATCGGACTGATAGGCAGATCAACTAAAGAATATATCAATCCAAAATTCTTATTCTATCCAAAAGGGTTTGACAAAAGATATTGCCTTTATAATTACCACAGGGCAGTTAAACATGTTGAGAGAACCAATTGTTTATACATAGTTGAAGGACAGGGAGACGTTTGGAGACTTTATGAGGCTGGAGTAGAAAACGTTATGAGTATATTTGGCAAAACTATAACCAAACAACAGGAAGACAAAATAAATAAATTACCCATAACGCACATTATAGTCTTAACAGATAATGATCAAGCGGGACGAGAGTCAAAAACGCAAATCAAAAGACAGTTTAATAGAATGTATAGACTTACATTTCCAAGAATAACAACTAAGGATATTGGCGAGATGAAAGTAAAAGACATTAAGAAAATACTAGAAAACTTAAAGGGCACATATTAATGGGAAAAATTATAGGTATATCTGGAAGAAAACAATCTGGTAAAAATACGTTTGCAAATTATGTAAATGGTAGCATACTAAAATCTCGTGATATGATACAAGATTTTTTCATCAATGAAAATGGCAAATTGGTTGTGAAGACTACAGATCACGATGGTAAATCTGGATATGGAATCTTAGATGTTACAAGAAAAGATGTGTCATTTATTGAATATGCAGAGCTTGATTTATGGCCCTATGTAAAAGTTTATAGTTTTGCTGATTACTTAAAGGATATCTGCATAAGCCTATTCAACTTGAAATATGATCAAGTATATGGAAGTGATGATGATAAAAACACCCTAGTTGATATACTTTGGGAAAGTATGCCATATAGTAAAAAGAAGGGCAAAATGACTGCCAGAGAATTTATGCAACACTTTGGGACAAATGTTATCAGAAAGTTTAAAGATGATGCATGGGTAAGCAATACGTTAAAAAGAATAATTTCAGAGGATTCTGAAGTATCAATCATTGCTGATGTAAGATTTCCAAATGAGGTAGAGGCTATAAAAAATGCGGGAGGCATAAACATAAGACTAACAAGAAATATTTTTGACGATTCTCACAAGTGTGAAACATCCTTAGACCAAAACAATTTTGACTGGTCAAAATTTGACATAGTAATAGATAACAGTAATCTTTCTATAGAAGAATTTTGCTCAAAAATAGAAGAAAATAGAAAGATTTGGATATAACTATGATAGTAACATATGTAAGAAGTTCGTCTTATAACAATTATTCATATTGTGAAATGCAATATTTCATAACCTATGTTTTGGGCCACCAATCAAAAAGCGGAAAGAAAGCTGAACTTGGAACAATGGCTCATAAAGTAATGGAAGTTCTAGCTGGACTTAAAAAGTATCAACAGGATAATTCAAGGGCGAGAATTTTAATAGTTAATGACGATGCTTTGGGAGAAGTTAAATTTCCTAAAAAATCATTAATGACAACTAAAATAGTAGACGAATTGATTGCAATGAGCATAGAAGCCTACGCTGATAAATCACATCACAAATTTTATAGGTCAGACAAGGAAGATGTTTCCAATACAGTTTGGACATTTTTAAAACATTCTGATGGAATGTTTGATCCAAGACTTAGAAACATTCATCACCCAGAACCACACTTTGACATTCCAATTGAAGAAGATTGGGCAAAGTTTGAGTATGAAATCAATGGAAAGATGATTCAAGGAAGACTTGCGATTAAGGGAACAATAGACCTTGTAACTTTGATAAATGATGATACAATAGAAGTCATAGATTGGAAAACTGGAAGAAGGATGGATTGGGCTACTGGAGAAGAAAAAGACTACAAGAAATTGGAAAATGACGCACAACTATTGCTTTACTTTTATGCTATTTCCAAATTATATCCAGAGTTTCCGAATAGGATTATGAGCATTTTCTTTTACAAGAATAAAGACGGCGATGTAGATCCAGCACCATTTAGTTTATGCTTTGGTCCAGAAGATGAAAAGCGTTTTCTGGAAATGCTCAAGGAAAGAGTAACGGAAATTAGAAATAATGTTAAACCCAAACCAGTAGACTCAACTAGAACAAATTTCAAGTGTAAGTACTTATGTCATTATCATAAAAACAGTTGGCCTGGGACAGAAGATAGTATGTGTATACATATAGAGAAGCATTTAAAAAAACATGGCATGGAAAAAACAGTTGAAGATTGTACTAGAGAAGGTTTTGATATTGGATATTACTCAGCACCGGGATAATAAAAAATGAACGAAAAACTACTAACAGTAGCAATGGCTACTTATGATGATTTTGACGGTGTATTCTTTACTATTCAAGCTTTAAGAATGTATAATGATATTTGTAAAACAAGACAAGTTGAGTACATAGTACTAGATGGTAATGCTGATAGTACGCATGGAAAAACTGTCAAAAGTTTTATGGATAGCTTAAATCATCACCAAGACGCAAAATATATCAAGAATGAAAAAAGATTGAGTTCTTTTAATAAGTATGATACAATAGAACATGCAGAAGGAAAATATGTTTTGATACTTGATTGTCATGTGCTTTTGTTGCCAGGGGCAATTGAATCCTTGTTACACTATTATTTAAATAATCCAGATTGTAAAAATTTAGTTCAAGGCCCATTGGTTTATGATGATTTAAAGAATATCTCAACACACTTTGATCCAACGTGGAGAGGTAGTATGTACGGCACTTGGGCGACGAATAGGGAGAAATATGATAAGGGAGAACCATTTGAAATAAAAATGCAAGGTATGGGCCTTTGTTCTTTTGAGAAAAAGAATTGGCCCGGTATAAATAACCTGTTCAAAGGATTTGGAGCAGAGGAAGGCTACATAGCAGAAAAGTTTCGTCAAAATGGTGGGAAAAATATTTGTTTGCCAAAACTTGGCTGGTGTCATAGATTTGGAAGACCAGAAGGGGCAAAATACCCACTGATACTTGAAGATAGAATATGGAATTATTTTGTGGGATGGTTAGAGCTAACAAAAGACCCAGAGCATGAAGTTATAAAGGGTGCTTACGAACATTTTAAAGATAAGATTCCGCCTGGAAGTATAGACAATATACTTGAGATGGCTAAACAAAAGATTTTATAAAGGAGAAAATATGCCACTTCCAAATAAAGGAAAAGAAGAAAATAAAGACTCATTTGTTTCACGATGTATGAGCGATGAAACGATGAAGAAAGAATACCCAGACGAAAAGCAGAGGGTAGCTATATGTATACAGCGAGCGACTGCGGATTGTGGGTGCGTTGAAGCCGCCGATTTTCAAATGCAAATGGAAGCGTATGGGTATGAGGAAGAAATAACAGAAGAAAATTTTTACGTTCCATCAGAAGACGAATATGAAGATTTTGGCGAAGCAACAGAGGAGTGGAATTTTGCCGCTGATCGCCCAGGTCTTTGGGAAAATATTCGTAAAAAGAAAGAACGAGAAGGAAAGAATTATAAACCAGCAAAACCTGGAGATCCAGACAGACCAGACAAAGACGCTTGGAAAAAAGCTCAATCTGGAGATGGCAGCGAAATGGCTAGAGAGCAAATACAAAAAATGCATGATCAGCTTATGGAAGTAATTTCAAAGATACCAACCGTTGAATTTGAGGATTGGACAAAGGACATGATTTCAAAAGCTGAAATATATGTTCAAAATGTCTATGACTTTGTTAAGTACTATGGGCCTGGAAAGTACGATAGCGAGTATGCAGATTCCGAATTTAAGTACGAAGACCCAATGAGTGGAGAAGTTTATACGTACAACCGGAAGGGTGTCTATAGGAAAAACGGAAAAATTTTAAGATACGTTGGCAAGGCATCCAAGTATCAAGGAAAAACAGTAACTCTTAATAAGCCATTCAGAACTCCAAAAGGACCAAAGAAGTTTAGCGTCTACGTTAAGAATGAAAAGGGTAATGTTGTTAAGGTAAACTTCGGAGATCCTGACAGTAAAATTAAGAAGAATATTCCAGAGCGACGTAAAAGCTTTAGGGCTAGACATAATTGTGATAATCCTGGACCACGCTGGAAAGCCCGTTTTTGGGCTTGCAAGAGTTGGTGATAAGTGACAAAATGAAGAAATTAATTCAAAAAGCACAAAATCATCTTGACCGGAATAACATGACATATTACGGTCATATGAAATTTGCATTAAGCCGTGGTCTAATTTGCCTTAAAGCTGGTACAATGTTATGTGTGCATAGTTTTCTTCCATGTTTTTTTGAGAGAGTTGGAAGCAAGCTTGTGAAATATTTAAAACTATCATTTGATAGGCAAGAAAAAGAAAAAAAGATATGACAGATCCATCATTCATATTCTTTGTAGTGTTGATTGTTGTTGGATGTTATTTACTTTTTTCTTCATTACCAAGCGGTAGGAAAGAAATACAAAAACCGTTTATTTTTACCAGAGATTTAATACGAAAGGATGCTAATATGGCACTAGTTTACAATTTATCTTGCGGCCTTCCACTTGATTCAGACGTTGTAGAGCGAAGACTGACGGTTGTTGTCAACGGGAAAGTTAACCCTGTATCTGTATTTTCTAAGGATACAGCAGATTTTGGGGAATTTACATTTGCCCAAGACGATGAGGTTATTCTTTCTCTTGTTGATGTAGATGACGCTGGAAACACAAGCCCTCCAGCAACTCTTGAGTTTGTGGCGACTGATACTCTTCCACCAGAAACCCCTGGCGGTTTTGTGGTTTCTTTAGTAAGAGAAGTTGAAGATGTAACACCAAGTCCAGAAGTTTTACCAGATCCTTCTGGGATTGAAGAAGTCTGATTTTATTAACCAAGGGGAGGAAGTGATATGAAACTTATAGTAAAAGTTGAAGATTGGGAAAATGACCTACAACTAAATAGAGCATTTGAAAATGTCCAGTGGCCTGAATTTAATGATCGCCAACTTGATATTGTTATAGATGCTCCAAATGTTCAAAAGTTTGTAAACTGTTTTTTGAACAGTAACTTAAATGCAAAAGTTGATATTACTCCTCCCGCTTCTGGTGTAGATTCTGTTAATTATGCTGGCATGTTTTCTGGTTGTAGAAAATTAAATCGTCAACCAGTTTTTGACTGTAGTAAAAACAAGAGTATGGCAGCGATGTTTAAAAGCTGCGAGAGTATTAGATTTAGTTTACATAACATAGATACATCCAATGTAGTAGATTTTAGACAGTGTTTCTGGGGGGCTTTAAATTATAGTGGGAATGGTATTCAATCTTGGGATTTTAGTTCAGCAAGAAGTCCAGATGCATTCAGAAATTTTTTTGGTGGTGGTAGTAATATTCGGACAATATATTATGATGAACTAATTGAGTCTCTTTATAAGCAAATGAAGGCGGGCACACTTCCAACGCCAATGAAATTAGTTAATATGGGTGATTCTTATTATTCTCCATATATGAAAGAAAAGCATGATGAACTTGTAGCATATGGTTGGGATATTGTAGATGGTGGAGTGGTT
>JGI10211J34971_10000804_pt1 | contig 26238 bp, 15 predicted proteins | sample Etolagsediment_FD_34971 | JGI IMG/M metagenome (IMG submission 34971)
GAGGTGGGTTTGATTGTTGAAAGTGGTGAACCGCGAGAGGTTATGCATTTTTGCCTTTTATGCGGCTATGGTGCCAATGCAATAAATCCATACATAGCCCTTGAGACTCTCAGTGAACTATACAGACAAGGTGAACTGCCAGCTGATATGGAACCTTCTCAACTCGTGGATAACTATATAGCCGCAATCAAGAAAGGCATTCTGAAAACGATGAGCAAGATGGGCATTTCCACGTTACGCAGCTATACCGGAGCACAATTGTTTGAGGCAGTCGGGTTAAACCGCTCCTTTGTAGATGAGTATTTCACCGGAACAAGCTCTCGTGTCGGTGGCATTGGACTTGAAGAAATCTCACAAGAGACAATTGCCCGCAATAACTTGGCATTCCAACAGCGCCCCTTTGGGACGCAGGAATTGGATTTCGGTGGAGAATATCATTTCAGACATAATGGGGAAAAGCACTTATGGAATCCAGAGACAGTAGCCCGACTGCAACACGCGGCCAAATACAATGATCAACAGGCCTATAACGACTATTCAAAAGTAATAAACCAGCAGGCCAGAAATCTGTACACGTTGCGTGGACTCTTTGGATTTGTCCCGGGAAAAGAATTATCGATTGACGAGGTTGAGCCGGCCGGCGAAATTGTCAAGAGATTTTGCACTGGTGCGATGAGCCACGGCTCGATCAGCAAAGAGACTCATGAATGTCTTGCCGTTGCCATGAATCGCATTGGTGCAATGAGCAACACCGGCGAAGGGGGCGAAGACGAAGCAAGGTACGTAGTAGAAGCAAATGGTGATTCCAAGAACTGCGCGATAAAGCAGGTCGCCAGCGGAAGGTTTGGAGTAACCATTAACTATCTCTCTAATGCCAAGGAACTTCAGATAAAAATAGCTCAAGGTGCAAAACCGGGTGAAGGTGGACAACTGCCCGGTCATAAGGTTACAGAAGAGATAGCGAAGCTGCGTCATTCAACACCTGGTGTTACGCTAATATCGCCCCCACCTCATCATGACATATATTCTATCGAGGATTTAGCACAGCTTATATATGATCTTAAATGCAGCAACCCAGGCGTGAAAGTATCAGTAAAACTAGTTGCCGAAGTTGGTGTAGGCACTATTGCCGCAGGTGTTGCAAAAGCCAACGCAGATGAGGTTCTTATTAGTGGTCATGATGGAGGCACCGGTGCAAGTCCCCTGTCATCGATTAAACACGCAGGCTGCCCATGGGAAATCGGTCTGGCTGAAACTCAACAGGTACTGGTAATGAACAACCTCCGTAGCAGGACAAAAGTGCAGGTGGATGGGCAAATCAGGACCGGCAGAGACGTGGTTATTGGAGCTTTACTTGGAGCCGACCGGTTTGGCTTTGGCACCGTTGCTCTTGTCACACTGGGCTGTACATTGCTTAGGAAATGCCACGAAGGTGCCTGTCCGTTTGGAATCGGCACACAGGAGCCGGAACTGCGAAAACGCTTCACAGGCAAGCCCGAGTATCTTGAGCGATTCATGTACTTCGTAGCTGAGGAAGTCCGCCAAATTATGGCTTCATTGGGTTTTAGAAGATTCCAGGACATGGTTGGGAGAGCAGATAGGCTACGGGTGCGCAACGCAATTGACCACTGGAAGTCGAAAGGTCTGGATTTCTCAATGGTTTTCCATCAGCCAAACGTTGCCGATGAAAAGCAATTGCGGTTGAGTTCCGAGCAGAATAGTAAGCTCGACGTTCATTTTGATTGGGAGCTTTTAAAGACTGTGGAGCCGGCGATTGAGAGCAGAGAAAAGATAGTTGTGGAGATGCCGGTTAGCAACGCTAATCGGGCGGTAGGCGCGATCCTGAGCAATTACATTGTGCAAAAATATGGTCCGACCGGACTATCTGACAATACGCTGGAAGTTGTTCTGAACGGCTCAGCAGGTCAAAGCTTTGGCGCCTTTCTTGCGCCCGGCGTGACGTTGAAGCTCATTGGCGGGAGCAATGACTATCTTGGTAAAGGTCTTTCCGGCGGTCGGATTATTGTTAAAACACCAGACGGCTCACCATTCATCGCTCATGAGAATATCATCGCTGGAAATACTTTGCTCTATGGAGCAACATCAGGAGAAGTCTTCATTAACGGAGTGGTCGGCGAGCGATTTTGCGTCCGCAACAGTGGGGCAACTGCCGTTGTGGAAGGTGTTGGTGATCACGGTTGTGAATATATGACGGGGGGTGTGGTTGTGGTCCTAGGAAAGACAGGATGTAATTTTGCTGCCGGCATGAGTGGTGGCTTAGCATATGTGTTAGATGAGATGCAGCTATTTGACACTCTTTGCAATCTCAACATGGTTGAATTAGAGACCGTCTGGAAAGAGGAAGATAAACAGACTCTATATGATTTGATTAATCGTCATTATAAATGGACAGGCAGCGATCGCGCCAGATATTTTCTTGATGCCTGGTCGGACGTGGTAGGAAAGTTTGTTAAAGTTGTACCTATAGACTATCGCCAAGCTTTAGAAAAGATGCGTGCGGCCGAACAGCGACACTCCGAAACCACGCCGGCAACAGAGGAGGTTTTTTATGGGTGAGTCGAAAGGTTTTCTGAAATACAAACGACGGGAAGTTGGTCATCGGCCTGTAGAACAGAGAGTCCATGACTTTGCCGAATTTGACCTGCCGCTTAGCCCAGACCAGATCCATCAGCAAGCTGCAAGATGTATGGACTGCGGAATACCCTTCTGCCATGGCGTTGGTTGTCCGCTGAAAAACTGCATACCTGATTTGAATGAGCTTATCTACAAAGGTAAATGGGAACAAGCCTGCCAACTGCTTCATTCCACAAACAATTTCCCGGAAATAACGGGCAGAGTTTGTCCTGCACCGTGTGAGGCAGCCTGCACACTCTCGATCAATGACGATCCCGTTCTAATCAGGCATATCGAGTACCAGATTGTGGAACGTGGTTTTGAAAAAGGATGGATCAGGCCCCAGCCGGCAGCAAAGAACACTAACAAGCGGATTGCTGTAGTGGGTTCAGGCCCGGCCGGTCTGGCTGTTGCGCAACAACTGGTACGGGCAGGTCATAATGTAGTGGTCTTCGAGAAAGACGAGAAGATTGGAGGAATACTGCGCTATGGTATTCCAGACTTTAAGCTTGAAAAACACGTTATAGATCGTCGGGTTGAGCAACTGAGCGCCGAAGGTGTGGAATTTCAAACAGGCGTCAATGTTGGGGAAGATATATCCGCTCGTTATTTGAAAAAGATGTTCGATTGTATATGCCTCACAATGGGAGCGGGTCAACCACGAGACCTAATTGTGCCAGGCAGAGGTTATGAGAATATTGTTTTTGCCATGGACTATTTAAGGAATCAGAATAAGCTTTGTTCCAGTCTGCCAATGGAAGATTCCGATAGCATCACAGCGAAAAATAGGACTATTTTGGTTATAGGAGGTGGCGATACTGGAAGCGACTGTGTCGGTACGGCCCGTAGGCAAGGAGCTAAACGGATTTATCAATTGGAAATTCTGCCTGAACCGCCTGAGACTCGCCCAACTGATACCCCTTGGCCACAATGGCCGCGTATTATGCGAACTTCCTCATCACATGAGGAAGGCTGCGAGCGTTACTGGAGCGTCATTACCAAAAGATTTACGGGAGTAGGTATCCGGGTTGAAAAATCCCATTGTTGCAAGTTGGAGTGGACGAGGCAAAATGGTAACTGGAAGCTTAAGGAGCTGGGGGGTACCGAATTTAGCCTGAAGGCGGATTTGGTCATTCTGGCTATGGGATTTCTTCATGTAACTCACAACGGACTTATAAAGAGCCTGGATTTGAAGCTTGACGAGTCTGGCAATGTTGATGTGAATAATTACCAGACAAGTGAAGCTTGGGTTTTCGCGGCCGGCGATACAGTAAACGGAGCTTCTTTGGTTGTTCGGGCCGTCAATAGCGGACGCGAAGCTGCTGCAGCTATCAATCGGTGTCTGAAAGGGTAAAATTAGAATCGAGACGGCTTATGCCGAAACGAAAAGATATTCGCAAGATACTGATTATAGGTTCTGGACCTATCGTTATAGGCCAGGCGTGCGAATTCGATTACTCCGGTGCTCAGGCCTGCAAAGTGCTGAAGGAAGAAGGCTATAAGACAGTACTCATCAACAGCAATCCCGCTACAATAATGACAGACCCGGAATTAGCCCACCGCACGTACATTGAGCCCATCACATCCGATATGGTCACCAAAATAATCCGCAAGGAAAAACCTGATAGCCTCCTGCCGACACTGGGGGGCCAGACCGGCCTTAATACGGCGGTCGAACTGGCCAAGAGCGGTGTATTGAAAAAGTACAACGTCCGAATGCTTGGGGCTAATCTGACCTCAATAAGGAAGGCCGAAGAAAGAGATCGTTTCAAAAAGACCATGAAAGAATGCGACCTTGAAGTTCCAAAAAGCGGGTATGCCCACAGTTGGGAAAAGGCCAAGAAAATCAGCGAATATGTTGGATTCCCCGCTATTATTCGTCCTTCTTATACCCTTGGCGGCATGGGAGGCAATGTTGCCTATAACATGGAGGAGTACGACGAGTATATCCGGTGGGGATTGAATCTGAGCCCGGCCAATCAGGTTCTTATCGAGGAATCCGTCATAGGCTGGAAAGAATATGAGCTCGAGGTAATGAGAGACAAGAAAGACAATGTTGTCATCGTCTGCTCAATTGAAAACCTGGACCCAATGGGCATTCATACAGGAGACAGTATTACCGTTGCTCCTGCCCAGACACTTACCGACAAAGAATACCAGTTGATGCGTGATGCAGCTATCAAGATTATGAGTGCAATCGGGGTAGAAACCGGCGGCTCAAATATTCAGTTCGCCGTCAATCCTGAGAACGGCAAACTGTACGTAATAGAGATGAATCCTCGGGTATCACGCAGCTCCGCCCTTGCTTCAAAAGCTACCGGTTTCCCTATTGCAAAGATAGCTTCCCTTCTGGCGGTAGGTTATACACTCGACGAGATCCCGAATGATATTACCAAGAAAACTCCCGCATGTTTTGAGCCTACCATTGACTACTGCGTTGTCAAGTGGCCGCGTTTTACATTCGAGAAATTCCCCGGAACCGACCCTGAGCTGACTGTGCAGATGAAGTCGGTTGGTGAGGCAATGGCTATCGGCAGAACGTTTAAAGAGTCGCTGCAAAAGGCAATAAGGTCTCTCGAAATCGACCGTTATTCACTTGGCAACGAACATATTGACGCGAATATTTCCTTGCCGCAGCTTAAAGACAAACTCCGCACAAACTGCTGGGATAAAATCTGGTATGTGGCCGAAGCGTTTAGAAGAAAAATGTCGGCCGAGGAAATATTTGAACTTTGCAAAATTGACCCGTGGTTCCTGAACAACATAGATGACATCGTAAAGCTTGAGGGGAAGATCCGGTCAACAAAACTCGAGAAAATCAACCGCCCCATGATGAGGCAAATCAAGGAGTATGGTTTCAGCGACAAATACCTTGCTTCTGTACTCGGCACAACCGAGATGCAGGTCAGAAAACGCAGAAGTGAGTTTGCAATAGAATCCGTTTACAAAATGGTTGACACCTGCGGTGCTGAATTCGAGGCCATGACTCCCTATCTGTATTCGACCTTTGAAGACGAGTGTGAGTCCAATCCTACCAAGCATCGAAAGGTCATCATTCTCGGCGGTGGTCCCAACCGAATCGGTCAGGGCATTGAATTTGACTATTGCTGCGTACACGCTGCCTTTGCACTGAGGGAAATAGGTATTGAATCGATTATGGTAAACTGTAATCCTGAAACGGTCTCTACCGATTATGATACATCAGACAGGCTCTACTTCGAGCCGCTCACATTTGAAGACGTAATGAGCATTGTCGAAAAGGAAAAGCCCGACGGCGTTATCGTTCAATTCGGCGGCCAGACACCTCTGAAACTCGCAGTACCACTGCAGAAGGCGGGTGTGAAGATAATCGGTACTTCGCCCGACAGTATCGACCGTGCCGAAGACCGCAAACGCTTCAACACGCTTGTTAAGAAGCTCAAGCTCCGCCAACCCTACAGCGATACGGCCAACACCTACAAACGAGTCGTCAAAATAGCGAACAGGCTGGGCTACCCACTGTTGATTCGGCCATCTTTCGTATTGGGCGGCAAGGCTATGACGATTGTTTACGATGACCAGTCTCTTGAAAACTGCGCCAAAAAGGCTATCGACGTCTCGGGCAAACATCCGATTTTGATTGATAAGTTTCTCGACGACGCCACCGAATTAGATGTCGATGCAATCTGTGATGGCAAGCGTGTTGTAATCGGTGGGATAATGGAGCATATCGAAGAAGCTGGCGTGCACTCGGGCGACAGTGCCTGCTCCCTGCCCCCTGTCTCTATAGGCAAAAAGCTTCTGACCGAGATAAAACGCCAGACAAAGCTTCTGGCTCTTGAATTGAATGTAAAGGGCCTCATAAATATTCAGTTTGCAATCAAGAACAACGATATCTACATACTCGAGGTCAATCCCAGAGCATCCCGGACTATCCCGTTTGTAAGTAAGACAATCGGTGTGCCTCTTGCCAAACTGGCGGCGAAAGTGATGACCGGAGCGACACTAGCTAAGCTCGGTTTCACAAAGGAAATTCACTCCAGCCACTTTGCCGTCAAGGAAGCGGTGTTTCCGTTCCTGAAGTTCCCCGGTATAGACACAATTCTCGGGCCCGAGATGCTCTCTACCGGCGAAGTAATGGGTATTTCGGACGATTTCGGCATTGCCTTCGCAAAGTCTCAGATAGCCGCTGGCAATACCCTGCCCACTGAAGGTTCGGTGTTTATAAGCGTTAAAGATGCGGACAAGAAAAAGGCCGTTGAAGTAGCACGCAGGCTGCACGAAATGGGTTTCAAGATTATTGCCACCAAGGGAACCTGTATCGAGCTTATCAAAAACAACATCCCTTCAGAGTTTATCTTGAAGGTTGTCGATGGCAGGCCAAACATTGTTGATGCCATTATAAATTCGAAAATAGACCTTATCATAAATACGACGATTGGCGGACAATCGACAAAAGACTCGTTTTCAATCAGAAGAACCGCTCTCGACAGACAAGTGCCGTACGTTACGACAATCAGGGGAGGTCTGGCGGTCGTCAAAGCCATCGAAGCTCTGAAAGAAAGGAAAATCGATGTTAAACCAATTCAGTTGTATTATCGCCGGAAAGGAAGTCGATAGGTGAAAGCTATCCTGCTACTCGAAGACGGTACAATCTTCGAAGGTACTTCCTTCGGCGCCAGAGGCACCAAGTGTGGTGAGGTCGTGTTCAATACTGCTATGACCGGCTACCAGGAGATTTTGACAGACCCATCCTACAATGAGCAGATAATCACAATGACTTACCCTCTCATCGGTAACTATGGCACCAACAAAACCGATATTGAGTCGAGAAAAATCTTCGTCAGCGGCTTCATAGTCAAAGAAAACTGCACCTATCCGAGTAATTGGCGGAACAAAATTTCGCTCACCGACTGTTTGAAAAAAAGCAGCATCATCGGCCTTGAAGGCATTGACACCAGAAAGCTTGTAAAGCACATCCGAACTGAAGGTGCCATAAGAGGTATTATCTCTTCAAATGAATTTGACATTGCCAAGCTGAAGGCCAGACTCGATAAATATCCCGGCCTTGTGGATAGAGATATTGTTAAAAACGTAACCGTAAAAAAAACCTATTGCTGGGATCGTGGTGTTGTTGATGTATTAAGCGGCCGCGAAAAAATACCACCTGTCAAATACAAAGTGGTGGCCTTCGACTTCGGCATCAAGTTGAATATTCTTAGGCTCCTGCGTTCACACGCTTGCGAAGTCCGCGTTGTTCCTGCGAATACTACCGCCGGTGAAGTGTTGGAGTATGAACCGGATGGCGTGTTTTTAAGTAACGGCCCCGGCGATCCTGATCCTATTGATTATGCCATAGAGTCTATTCGCAGGCTGCTCGGCAAGGTTCCTGTTTTTGGAATTTGTCTTGGTCAGCAGTTGCTGGGTCTTGCGCTTGGCGGTAAGAGATTTAAGCTAAAGTTTGGTCACCATGGTGCCAACCACCCTGTTAAGAATCTCCAAACGCGCAAGATAGAAATAACCAGCCAGAATCATGGCTTCTGTATAGATATTGACTCGCTTAAAGACAAGGATGTCCAGATAACACACATTAGCCTCAATGACCAGACCCTTGAAGGTTTTCGCTGTAAAAATGTTCCGGCCTTTTGTGTTCAGTACCATCCAGAGGCATCACCCGGACCTCACGATTCCGGTTATCTTTTTGAAAAGTTTACTGAATTAATGGACTGGGAGAGAAACAAAGCGAAACGTTAAATAAGAATGATTTCTGATAGTTTTTATGGATTACAACGTAACTGATATCACAAGCATGTATGACATGCTTCGCTGTATAGGCGTGCGTGAAATAAATCAATGAAATGAAGGCTTGTTCAAAAATGTTGACAATGAAAAGGGAAAACTGCGGTCTTTTTGGTATTTTTGGTGACCCTAATGCCGTCCAAAAGACTTATCTTGGCTTGCATAGTCTCCAGCATCGTGGACAAGAATCAACAGGGATTGCTTCGAGCAGTGGCGATTTTATCCAATGCCACACAGGCATGGGCACCGTGAGCAGAGTCTTCCGCAGCGGTTCGGCTCTTTTGGAGAAATTAACTAATCCTATCGCCATTGGGCATGTGCGATATTCGACCACGGGATCATCTAAGGTTATTAACAGCCAACCGGTTCTGTGCGAGTATTCTCAAGGCCAGGTGGCGGTGGGGCACAACGGTAATCTCATAAATGCTTCATTACTCCGAGACGAGTGCGAAAAACACGGTAGTATTTTTAAATCCACAACCGACACTGAGATAATTATCCACTTGCTTGCCAAGCCAGGTCATGTCGGCAAGCCCGATCCACTGGCGCACGTATTGAGTCATCTCCAGGGAGCTTACTGTCTGTTGTTTTTATTTGCCGACCGAATTGAGGCAGTGCGGGATCCTTATGGTATCAGGCCTTTATGCCTGGGTCAGACCAAAGAAGGTAATTATATCGTCGCCAGCGAAACTTGTGCCTTCGATATCGTAGGTGCCGATTTTATTCGTGAGGTCGAGCCCGGCGAAATTGTTCGGCTGGATAAAAATGGCCTACATAGCAGATTTTTTGTCCAACCGGGAACTGTCACGCCGGCTCATTGTATATTTGAGCACATTTATTTTGCCAGGCAAAACAGCACTATTTTTGGTGAAAACGTGCACGAGTTTAGAAAAAAACTCGGAAAACGCCTTGCTATGGAACATCCTGTTGATGCAGACCTTGTAATACCTGTACCGGACTCAGGCACATCAGCCGCAATAGGGTATGCGGAACAAAGCCGGATACCTTTCGATATGGGACTGGTAAGAAGCCATTACGTGGGCAGGACATTTATCTCGCCCCAACAGAGAGTAAGAGAACTGGAAGTCAAGCTCAAACTATCAGTGGTAAAGGAAGCTATAGCGGACAAGCGCATAGTCGTTGTGGACGACTCAATAGTTCGTGGCACCACCACGCAAAGCAAGATTAAAACGTTGCGCAAAGCCGGCGCGAGGCAAATCCATATGCGGATCAGTTGTCCGCCGATAAGGTACCCGTGTTTCTATGGTGTGGATTTTCCTACCAAAAAAGAATTGCTGGCGAATAATCGGGACCTTGAGCAAATCAGAGAGTTTCTTGAAGTTGACAGCATCGGCTATATATCACTGGAAGGATTGCTGTTTTGTGCTAATCTGCCGGCAAACAACTATTGCACCGCCTGTTGGAACGGCAAATACCCAATACCAATAGATACAGCGGTCAACAAGTTCGTTTTGGAGCGATATCAAATGCACATGTTTGACGGTCGGCCCCAGACAGATGACTAAAAGGTACATTTAACCAAATGCCCTGACGCTACCCTGGTCAATTGTTAAAGCCAAAGGCAGTTGCTTGGGCCAAGTTTTTCGCCTTGGGAGCCCAAGAAATCCATCTGCTGAAGTCCTTGTGACCGGCCCTGCCGATCTACGAGAATCAATAATCGCACACGAAAATTACTCACCTGGTCAGACTGGATTGTCCAGTTTGCCCACATCAGCTTTCTTGGCGCACCTACAACCGGCCTACAACCAAAACACTAAATAGCGTGCAAAATCGCAAAAACCTCAAACTCATAAGGTTTGTAACAACAAAGACTTAAAAAATTTGCAAAAAATGGCGAACGTATTGAACATACGTTGACCACTAAAAAAACAGGCGGATTATATATCCGTTTCCGATGCCAAGTTAACTATCACCTACCCAAACTCCAAAAGTTGCCCTCAAGTTGCCCTCAAAACGCATCACGAGATAGTAAAAAATCGTGTGAAAACAGTAAATCAACAAGAGAATTTAAATCCTTGCTATCATTCGAATTAAGGTGTAAAATCAGGTTATTGAGTACTTTACAAAGAGAGGGTAAATAGAATCCCGCCCTCTCCGTTACATCGGAAAGGCATTCTACAAGTTCCTGCACTTCTGTAAACGGCGGAGTAAAAGTGCTCCACCTGGCGGAGCAAAAATGTACCACCTACTCCCTATATAGCCAGGACCACCCCGGCTGTCAATATTCAATCCTGACCCGTTTTCTTCTTCTGCCTGGCTAAGCGTTTACCCCATCTTCTACAGCGCGGTTTTGTAATTCTTTGCTGCTGCGTGGGTTATGAACGGGCGTACTGCTCTTGGCACTACAAATCCTCTTGTTTTCGAATAATATCTGCTCATCATTTTGCCTCGTGTAGTGGGCGTATCACCGGGCCTAAACCAACTCCGGCGGCTTGAATGGACCTGCCAACATCGCCACGGGTTTCGCTACGAATAATAAAGGCCTGACTCCCAGCACGCACCGTGATTTCCTCCAGACTATCCAAGTCATTCTTCAGACGCTCCCACTCGAAAACCCAGCGGAAAACTCCCAACCCGCTGCCATTTCCCGTTCTACGTTTGGCCAGAAGAGAATTTATGCCCACCTTATGCAATGCATCTCGATGGGGTTGACTGTCATAAGCTCGATCACCCAGAACGCAATCCGGTCTTTTACGAGGATGACCTACTTTGCCCGCAATCGGAGGAATCGACTCAACCAAAGGCAAAAGTTGAGTTACGTCATGGCGGTTGGCTCCGGTGACTTTCACTGCAAAAGGGATACCATTTGTGTCGGTGATAAGGTGATGTTTCGACCCCAATTTCCGTCGATCCGTTGCATTCGGGCCCGTTTTCGCCCCCCAAAAACGGCTCGCACTGAAGCCGAATCTACCACTGCACGAGAAAAGTCTATCTTGTCCTTTTCCCGTAAATGGTTCATTAGGATGCGGTGTATCTTGTTTCAGATACCGGCCTTTTGCCAATCGTGTAGGCGTCGCCAGCATGTCATACCGCTTCCGCAACCCATTTCCCTTGGCAGATATTGCCAAGGGATACCGGTTTTGAGTACGAAAATGATTCCGGTCAAAGTTTTGCGCTTGTCGATTGGTGGCCTGCCTCCCTTTGGACAAGGCGGGTGTTTGGGTAGAATCGGTTCGGTGAGTTTCCATAATTGGTCGTTTACCAGTGGTTTGGCCATGTTTTTGTCCTCCATGGTTAAATGTCAGATTGTTCGTTTTCCTATACATATTTATCGGACAAACCACTGATTAAATTTTAGGTTTTGTTACAGGCTCTAAGTCTTTGATATAGCTACCAATTTGCTTGATTTCGGCTTTGGTTGTATTACACCCACGGTCTTGCGAATAGAAGAATCCATAAGAGGACCACCGCCCCAAGGCCGGCGCCTGCGATAGTGAGATTTTTGGAATTCAGCTCCGGCAGCTTCCACTTGCTTGCCCGCGTAGAGGCTTTGCTTGCGGGCTGTTGGCCGCTTGCCTGCTCGCTCTTTGCCAATTCCTGCTTTTTAAGCTCGGCCTCTTTGAGTTCAGCAGCTTTACGGGCTTCTTCAGCCTTGAGGCGTTCTGCTTCCGCTTTGGCGGCTTCGGCGGCTTCTATTTCAGCGGCCTTTTGTAATTCGAGTGCGAGCATTTCCTTCACCACCTCCCAGTCCGGCTCTCGCCAGTCATATACCTGATATACTGGCTGCCGCGACCTGTAAAAAGCTTTCGTCTGGTTAAACTTGACAAAACCCCGAGTCGGGCGGCTCACAACTTTCGCGTCGATGCGCTCGGGGCATTCCTGGTAATACCAGACCATTGCGCGTCGCCCAAACTCTTTGTCATTTGGCTCACCAAGAATCTTAAGTGCCCCTTCGTCGGTCATACCTTTTTTGAGTTGACGACGCCACACCTCGACCTGAGTCCATCCTTCAGGGCCTTCTGTTGCTGTTGCCGGCGATAACATGAGACATAATACACTGATTAGAATAAATTTTCTCATCTTAGCCCTTTCAACAATATAGCCAAAAACTACCGACCCGCTTGATTTCGGTCCTTTCTATGCCCTGTATTTTAACCACAAAAGTGGCGGCTGGCAACAATTCTGACCCTTCGAACGAAAAAAAAACTTGACAATCCGCCACAGTATGATAGAATAGCAAGTGCTGGGGCGAAAACTCATTATGGAGGAGTGATGTTAAAAAAACAGGCTGCTGCAGTGCTGGCAATGGTGGTGTTTGCAACTTCAGTCCCTCCTTGCCAAGGGACACACCCACCCGGCTGGGTGATTGTCCAGCTCACCAACAACAGCAGTGTTGACGGTTACCCCCAGGTATCCGGCTCGAATGTCGTATGGGAGGGCTCCGGCGAGATATTCTTCTATGATGGCACCTCAACCACTCAGCTTACCAACAACGGCTTCAGCAACCAAATCCCTCAAATATCCGGCACAAAGGGGGCATGGCAGGGCTCCAGCGAGATATTCTTCTACGACGGGGCCACGACTATCCAGCTTACCGAAAACAGCTACCGCGACGCTCGTCCACAGATATTCGGCTCGAACGTGGTCTGGCAAGGCCGAGCCGACGATGACTGGGAAATATTCTTCTACGATGGAACCACGGTCAGCCAGCTTACCGACAACAGCTACGATGATACTTATCCCCAGGTATCCGGCTCGAATGTGGTATGGAAAGGCTACCCCGATAGTAACCCTGAGATATTCTTTTACGACGGCACCGTGACCACACAGCTTACCGATAATAGCTACACCGATAGTTATCCACAAATATGCGACTGTAACGTGGTCTGGCAGGGCCAGGTCGCCGGCGGTGAGAATGACTACGAGATATTTTTCTATGACGGCGCCACGACCACACAGATCACCGACAACAACGAGAACGATATTTACCCCCAGATATCCGGCTGCAATGTGGTCTGGCAAGGCCAGATTGGTGGTATTGAGAGCGACTACGAGATATTTTTCTATGATGGCACCATGACCACACAAATCACCGACAACAACGAAAGCGACATCAATCCGCAGATATCCGGCCGCAATGTCGTCTGGCAAGGCCAAGTCGGTGGCAGCCAGAGCGACTACGAGATTTTCTTCTATGATGGAACCACGACCACTCAACTCACCAATAACACCTGCAGCAATCAAATCCCCCAAATATCCGGCAGGAATGTGGCATGGGACCACAATAACGGTTTTGAAAAGGAGATATTTTTTGCTTCTTTTAGCGAATGCGTTAACCCACCGACCACAGATGCCGACGGTGACTGCAGAGTTGATGTGATAGATTTGTTAGCATTCGCATCCACCTGGCTGGATACGGCGGCTCTGGCGGACTTTGCGCTACTTTCATCAGAATGGTTGACCTGCGGACGTGATGACCCAAATGCCTGTTGGTAATAAAAACCCAGCTTCTTTTTTTGTGGCGGATTTTACTTGCAATTCTTTTCGGGGCATGATAGAATACTTCTGTTTTCCATTTTCCTTTCAGAAGGAATGTTTATTTTTGTGCCGCTTGCCTTTGGGCTCCTTTCCTAACCATTGAAAGGCAAGCGGTTTTATTTTGCGCTATTTTGACCTGGATTACCCGCGGAGTTGTGGCATAACAGCGCCCACTGGCTCCTGTGGTGATTCTACGCGGTATTTCGGCAGGGCAAAACAGAAATTTGCGCCACCTGTCGGGGCGTTTTCCACCCAGATTCGACCTCCGTGTAATTCAATCAGTTCCCTGCAGATAGCCAGGCCCAGGCCGGTGCCGTGAGAGCCGGGGCCCACGTGTCTTTCAACCTGAACAAAACGATTGAATACCTTACTTACGTCATCTCCTTCGATTCCAGGACCATTATCTTCAACGTCAACACGGACTTCTTTGTCAAGGTCTCTGGCTCGCACTGTTACGCAGCCGCCGCAATCAGGCACGAATTTGACGGCGTTGTCCACCAGATTCGTCAATACCTGAGTTATTCTGTCACGGTCGGCATTGATAAATAATTCGGCCCCAGCCGGCATTAAGGTTTTTAATTCGATGTTCTTCTCCTCCGCCAGGGGTCTGAGCAGCTTTACGATGTCCGTAATAATTGATTGAACGGACACACATTCGAGTTCAACTTCTATTTTACCGGACTCAATCTTTGCAATGTCCAGAAATTCTCCAATAATTCTTGCGAGCCTGCTGGTCTCCTTGTCGGCTATTTCAAGATTCTCGCGCTGTTTGTCGTTCACTTCACCCATAACACCGGCAAGGGCATTCGAAATTATGTTTTTGAAAATAGTCAGCGGCGTCCTCAGCTCGTGAGACACATTTATAACAAACTCACTTTTTAATCTGTCCTGCTCCCTGAGTTCCTGCTCAGCACGCTTGCGGTCGGTGATGTCACGAACGTATTCAACCGCTCCCGTGACCCTCCCGTTATCATCCAGGACGGGAAAAGCGAACAGTTCCAATGTGCCCGTCACGCCATTGGCCTGTGTGAGCGGAACCTCCTCCATCGCAATTTGACCCGTCTTAAGCGCTCGAAGGGTCGGACATATCTCGCATGGTTCGGACCGGCCGTGGTAAGCGTAGTAGCATTTCTTTCCCTCCAAGGGAAGCATATGGCCGTACAACAACCGCATCGCGTCGTTTACGCGAACAATATTCAGCTCATTGTCGAGAACACTAATTCCATCCTGAATGGAATTCAGCACATGTTCGAGAAAACGCTCGCTCCGGCGAATCGCCTGCTCGGCCTTCTTGCGGTCGGTGACGTCGCGAAATGTCCCCTGTATCACTTTTTTACCGCCAAGTTCGATTACATTGGCCTTTATTGCAACATCTCTTATCTCTCCGGCCTTGTTAACGACCCGCCCTTCCAGTGTCCGGCCCTGTTTTTCCTGGAGATGCTGTTTAAAACTCTTGCTGAATCCCTCTACTATTTCTTCCGGAGGATGGAGAATCCGCTGGTGCTGGCCAATCAGCTCGGATTTTTCTCTGCCAACCAATCTCGCCGCTGCCGGGTTGCAGTCGATTAGTATGCCCGTCTCGGCATCCGCCACGAAGATTGCATCCATGGCCCCTTCAAACTGCTTTCTGTATCTTTCTTCGGATTCGCCCAATGCACTCTCAGCCTGTCGGGCGAGAGACCATTTTTCGGTCAGCCCGCAGGCTAATTGGCGAACCTCCACATTGTCAAACGGCTTTTTCAAAATCAGCAGTTGGTCCGTCTGTCCCAGCCTGTCTATGATGTCCTGCCATTGATAGTCGGAATAAGCCGTGCAAATAACAGCCTGAAGCTGAGGGTATTCGGCCCAGATTTGCTGAATTGTTTCGATTCCGTCCCAGCCCGGCGGCATCCGAACATCGACAAAGGCCACTGCGTAGGGCCGGCCCTCCCCGAGAGCTTGTTGAACCATTTCCAGGCCCTCCTGACCCTGAAAAGCCGAATCTATCTCGAAGCCTTCCTGCTCTGATGCTGCGGGCCCGGTACCAAGAATAGCAGCTTTGGCTTCGTCAAGAGACGCCCCGCCACCACCCTTAGCGCTAAGGATTTCACGGAAATCCTTATGGATCGCCTCGTTGTCGTCAATCACTAAAATACGTCGATTTTTCTGACCGTTATCTTTCACTGCGTAACCTTTACCGGTTTGAATGGCAATTCCAGCGTGAACGTCGCTCCCCGGCCCACTCCGTCGCTCTGAGCGGTAAGCGAGCCTCCTAACTCCCCGGCCGTCAGAGCACCGCTGTGCAGTCCGAAACCGTGGCCGTCTTTCTTGGTCGTAAATCCATGGGTAAATATCTTCGTCAGATCCTCCTCGGATATCCCAACACCGTTATCGGCCACTTCGATCCATACCTTATCGGCGCCGTGTTTATAGATTCGAATAGCCAACAATTTCTTGCCTTTTTCGACCCTGCTCATAGCATACTTGGCATTGCTTATCAGGTTCACCAGAATTTGCAGCACCTTCTGTTTATCGATGCTGATAGGGCCAACTTCGGCAAAATCGCGTACCAATTCAATTCCATGACGGTCTATAGCGGCACCGTTGATCTGAATTGCATTTTCCACCAATTCGACAAGAGACGTTGGCACTTCAATCCCCGAAACCTTGGCGTACGACTGCTGCGTCTTGACGATTTCCTTGATGTGCTCAACGTTTTCGGTCAGAGACCGGAGTTTCTCAATATTATCGGCCTGCTCGTCAATCAGGGCCTTACTTACTTCCGCCAGATATAGAGGTATATGCCTGCCCTGCTCGTCTTCAGTCAAAAACGTTCCAATATCGGCAACATGCTCTTTGACAATGTCTGTAACCTTTTTCAGGCTTGATACCTCCGAGTTCGAAACCTTTTCACGTATCAGAGTAGTTGCCACGTTGACGCTGTTGAGAACATTGCCTACATTGTGCAGCACGTCCGTGGCTACCTCCGCCATACCGGCCTGCCGTGAGGCCTCCATGAGCCTGTTGTGTGTCTCCTCAAGCTCGGCGGTACGCTGCCGGACCCTTTCTTCCAGTTGTTCATTGGCCTCAATCAAGGCCACCTGGTGCCGCTGGATTTGGTTCAACATTTCGTTAAATGCCCCTACAAGCAGGCCGACCTCATCGTTGCTGTCTTTTTGAACTCGAACAGAATAGTCCTTCTGTTCCGAAACGGTTCTTGCGACCCCGGCCAGGCTCAGAATAGGCCCGGAAATAACCGTCTGAACACTTGATGAGACCAAATAAGCCACCGCGGAGGCAAACAATAAAACGGCAACAATTATAATAGTATTACGCTTCAGCATTGCGTGCAGAGGTTCCAGATCCGACTTGAGACAGACCGTCCCGATTTTCTCGCCGTCAAGAACAATGCTCTTAAAGACCATCAGGCGGCCAAGACCGAAGCTGTGACCGTCTTCCTGATGCTCAATAAGGATATGCTTATCACGACTGTAATCTGCGAAATGCTCGCCGCTTTTGGTATGAACCTCACCAAGAACAATAGAAGGCTGGGCGCCAAGCGCCTTCAATGTCTCCTTGGCGTCCTCGGCATCTTCAAAAGCTACTGCCGCTTTGCAGTTGTCCGCTATCATCTGCGCCTGGGTCGATAGATTGGCCGCCATAGTATGGCGGGCGGCGACCTGCCCCCAGAAAATGAGCGCTGTCCCCGCTAACGACAGGGCACAGATGCATGTGAACATGATGATGAGCGTGAGTTTGTGTCTTATTCTCACATTTCGCAAAATCTTCACGAGTTTCTCTCCTCCTGCTTAATCACCCTTTTTGCCAACCGCAGCAGCTTGGACCTGATTGTAAGTTCGGCGCGCTCGGCGGCGATGAGGTTGATTCCAAACCGTACCTTTTTCTCTTCGGTGACAAAACCGACTATCCCGCCGTCTTCGAGAAAATACCTCGTCTCACCAACAGTCAGCACACAATTATCTTTGATGATGTCAATGATTTCTTTGCAGTATCTGTTCTCCGAAGGACCGACAAACAGCACCTGACAGGCCTTCAGGGCCTCTTCGTCTTTATATTTGTATTTGGTTTCGTTATCCTGTCTGTATTTGACACTGTTTTTCGCAAATCCGCCGAAGTGTTTGACTACCACTTCTTTGTCATGGATTTTCTTTTTAATAATGGCCTCAAAAGCCCCACCAAAGGGATTTTCGCCGATTATGCCGATAGTTATCGACCTGGCGCTGTCGTCGCCGACGGTTTCCTCCGGCCAGTCAACAAACTTAATGAAGTTGTATATGAAGGCCGCCTTGACCTGATATTCCTTGCTTGGCGCAGACTCACCCTCCGCAGCGTATAGAATGCCAACAGCGGCAAAGCTCAAAAGCAAAAGTATCGCCGTTATCTTCCTCGTATCTTTCTTCTTCTTCATATCCTTCTTCATATTGCGCTCCTGCTGTAATTCATCGCGCCAGACCGCTTCCTAAAAACGGTATGTCAGGTTAAACAGGAAGCTGCGGCCGTTTTGCTCAACAGATAATAATTCATTGTCACCCCAGGCGGGATGGTAATATCTTGTGTTGAAAAGATTGTAAACACCGAACGAAATATCCATGTTCTTGACAACGTCCAGCCAGGTAATCGTAAGGTTGGCAAGCAGATAATCATTTGTCTTGCGTTTGACGGCAACTGGTTCATCCTCGTCATTCCAGCGCCAGTGCCATGTGGTGCCTCGCCTTGAGTTGTACTGGGCCTCGAAACCGGCAAAGACCTTATTCTCAACAATAGGAACGATCAGATTCAACTTGCCCAGATGCAACGGTGAATTGGGCATCCTGCCCGGGGTCTTTTCGTCGAGGTATGCGTCTTCATCTACAATGTTATAACGGGGTTCCCGGTATCTGGTGTCCACAAAGGAATAACTCGCCCGTGCCCTGACACCGTTTTCCCATTTGCCGTCCAAACCAGCTTCAAGACCACTTGCCTGGGCCATACCCCAATTTTGCCAGTTCTGTGCTGTAGGCGTGGCGATCCACTCATTGTTAATGAAATCCAGCAGCTTGTAGTGGAATAACGACAAACTGCCTCGAAGGTTGGGCTTGAAGTAGTGCTCTAAAACAATCTCGTAGGTCTCAATAGTCTCTGAGTCTAAGCCTCCACGTGAGTCGGCGGAAGTCTGCTCCAACTCCTCGCTCTCGTCTTCGTAATAAACCTCCTGTATAGTAGGAGAGCGAAATGCCGTGCCGTAGAGCAGCTTTGCAGTTGTCTTGTCCGACCAGTTGTTTATCAGTGCAAACCTCGGATTGATAGTATCTCTGGCAAGAGACCCCTCAATATTGTCATAACGCACACCGGCATTAAGTGCCAGGGTATCCGACATCGTCCATTCATCCTGGACATAAAGGCCCCAGGTTCTACTGTTTTTTTGAACATCTAACAAATGGTTCATCCAACTGTCATACCTTATGATGGGAAGGCATGGATCATCATTTTCATATACTTCCTCGTCCCCCCTGCGGGTCATGTACATATCCTGTCTGCCGTTGTACTGAAATTCTGTACCCCAGGTGAGCTTGTGATTTTCGATTGGCTCGTGAGTGAATTGCAGCTCGCCGTTTAACCATGTCCCTCTCCTGTCAAATTGTGACGGATTTATTGCGTAGCCATAATCGTCATACTCCCACCACTGTGGGCTCCAATACTTGAGCTTTCTTCGATGATTATAGGCGTTATAAGACAGCCTGCCCAAAATAGAGGATGTATCGGAGAACTCATGCTCGTATGTAAGTCCCACAAAAGCCTGGGTGTCGAATTTCCACTGGTGATACTCCGGCTCAAAAACAGCGCCCTTAGGAGCGGTGGGGATTTCCTTTTTGCGCCTGCTGAATCCCGCCTCGAGGGCAAATTCACCTAAGGTCAGCTTCGTGAAGAACTTGTGAAAGAACTCATCGTCATTTGGGGTGTAGCCATCAGGAGGCCAAATCTGCCCCGGCTCCGGAGGTTCTTCCGGATCTATCTCATTAAAATGCGGATAATACATCATCCGCCCATCCCGCCCGTAGAGGCTTGCAGAAACGAGCCAGTCGAGGCCGTTGTCGAATTCTTTTCCATAAGTAATTCGTCCCCTTTGGGCCTCAAGCCTTTTAAACTTCTCGGTGAACATGTCGCCGGAGAACTCGAAGCCGTCGATACCCTTCCCGTCCTTGGTTATGACATTAACCACACCGAAGACAGCGTTGCTGCCGTAAAGGGCTGAGCCCGGCCCGCGGACGATTTCCACACGCTCGATAAGGTCGGTATCCAGGAGGAATTCATGTCCAATCCCGCCGTGGCCCCTGACATTCTCATTCATGCGGAAGCCATCCACTAATATCAGTATGCGGGTGTTGGTATCTCCGGGAAGGCTGAATCCGCGAACACCAATACGTTCATAACTACGGTCGTAGCTGGTATAGAAGCCCTTAACGCTTCCCAGGATATCGGCCAGCGAGCGCCAGCCGTACAGGCGGATTTCATCGGCGGTAATAACCGTAACTGATGAAGGAGCGTCCGTAACCTTCTGCGCGAACTTCGATGCCGTGGTAACCGTCTCGACCTCGATTTCCATCAGCTCTTCGATGCCCATCTCGAACAACTCTTCCTGGTTGTTTTCTTCGGCTTCCTTTGCAAACGCCTGCTGACTAAAACCGAACACAATCAGGAATACAAAGATAAGCAGAACCGTTCCTGTTAAAGAATTTTTTTGCTTCAACATAATCATATCCTTAAGGCAAACAAACCATTTCCAAAAATTCTTCTCTTTCAAGACCTAACTGACCTCAATGGCCATCAACTCTTCAAGACGCATCTCAAAGAAATCCACTGAACGGTTTACGTCTGGCTCATCTACAAAACTAACTTCTACCGTCATCAGCTCTTCAAGAGACATCTCGAAGAAATCCGCTGAACGGCTTACGTCTCCCCGCCCTACGAATAATCGCCCGGTCAAGGTGAGCACGGGCAAGAATACGAGGACAACTACAAATATCACTTTCAAATAGCTTTTTTGTATCAGCATGCTTGTTCGGCCCGGATTAAACGAAACTCTCTTCGGATTGCCGGTCTATTGCCGTCATCGAGCTATTACGGTTAACGCCTTTCTAAACACACAGTTACAGTGCTTCCTTACACATATCTCGCCATATCGACTAAAAGTACCGACACATTCACCAGGAAAATTATCAAAAGTGAATAGTTATACCTGCCCCCCTCCGGCGGTGATTGCACAACGCTGTTGCAGCTCTTATCGGTCCTGCCCCGACGTAAAGACTTCCGCCATAACCGCATGTCCTTTATAGGACGCAAAAATCCCGCCCACGGTTCTCGCTTGCTATTTGATATGCCCCCCCGACTCCCCCACTCACCCATTCACCTACTCACCGTCCTCGCGCTTCCACAATCTTGCACTTTACTTTACTGCCTGAAGGCAGTTGCATTTTACACTTTGCATTTCCTATGCCTCCCCGCGCCGTCATTGCGAGCTTGTGCCCAAGGTGCGGCCGCAGGCCGCGCGGCAACCTTGACACCAATAATCAATCGAAACGCCACCCGTCCACCAAATCACAATCCGTAATATACCTTGCTCTTATGCGCTAAATTCGTATAATATCGACAGTTCTTGACAATGAAAGGGCGAAAACACTATGAACGTTCCCGAACAGGTCACAAGACTCATAGAAACTTTCTACCGCAATATTGAGGCTTACAAACACCACGACTATAACGAAACTCAACTCCGCCACGAGTTCCTCGACCCGTTCTTCATGGCTCTCGGCTGGGATGTAAACAACACCGAAGGTCTCGCCGAAGCCTATAAGGACGTCATACATGAAGACTCTATCAGAATCGGCTCCGCCACAAAAGCCCCCGATTATTGTTTCCGCATCGGCGGGACACGCAAATTCTTCGTCGAAGCCAAAAAGCCATCAATAAGTATCAAGGATGCTCCGCACCCCGCTTTTCAACTCCGACGTTACGCATGGTCGGCCAAACTGCCGCTCTCTATCCTGACCGATTTTGAGGAGTTCGCCGTTTATGACTGCCGCGTACGGCCCATAAAAGCCGACCGCTCATCCGCCGCACGCATCAAATACATAAAATACACCGAATACACCGACCGCTGGGAAGAAATCGCCTCCGTATTCTCAAAAGATGCCATCCTCAAAGGCTCGTTCGACAAATACGCCAAATCCGCAAGGCGAAAAAAAGGAACCGCCGAAGTTGACACCGCTTTCCTTAACGAAATCGAAACCTGGCGCGATATAATAGCACGTAACATTGCTGTGCGTAATCCTTCCCTCACCAATCGCCAGTTAAACTTTGCCGTCCAGCGCACTATCGACCGAATCATATTCTTGCGCATCGCCGAAGACCGCGGCATCGAACGTTACAGCGAGCTTCTCGCCACAACCTCCGGCCCCGATACGTACCTGCGGCTCTTCAAACTCTTTGAAAAGGCCGATGACCGCTACAACTCAGGCATCTTCCACTTCCACAAAGAGCCTGACCGCGACGAACCCGACGATCTTACACCGACACTTACAATCGACGATAAACCCTTAAAAGACATCATCAAGTCCCTTTATTATCCTGACAGCCCCTACGAATTCGCCGTCCTTCCTGCCGAAATCTTAGGACAGATTTATGAACAGTTCCTTGGCAAAGTCATCACGCTGACCAAAGGCCACCATGCAAGGATAGAATACAAACCCGAAGTAAAAAAAGCAGGCGGAGTTTATTACACTCCATCATACATAGTCGATTACATCGTAAAAAACACCGTCGGCAATTTGCTCGAAAATAAGACCCCAATCGCCACCGCTAAACTCAAAATCCTCGACCCCGCCTGCGGCTCAGGCTCTTTTCTAATTGCAGCCTACCAGTTCCTGCTCGATTGGCACTTAAAATACTACACCGAAAACAACCCATCCAAATATACTAAAGGCCGAAATCCAAGGCTCTATCAAACAGATAAAGACGAATACCGCCTTACCATTTCCGAGAGAAAACGCATCCTCTTAAACAATATCTTCGGTGTCGATATAGATTCCCAGGCCGTCGAGGTAACAAAACTCTCACTTCTCTTAAAAGTCCTCGAAGGCCAGGCCCAGCTCGTCCTTTTCCACAAAGAGCGTGCCCTCCCCGACCTTGGAAATAATATCAAGTGCGGCAACAGTCTCATCGCCCCCGACTTCTACGAAGGAAAACAACTCGCAATGTTCGATGAAGAAGAAAGATACAGAATAAACGTCTTCGATTGGAAAAAAGAATTCCCTCAAATCTTCAAACGAAAAAATCCCGGCTTCGACGCCGTCATCGGAAACCCACCTTGGGGCGCTGCCTTCGACACAGACGTCCGTTCTTATCTTGTATCACGCTTTCCGTTAGTACCAACAAAAACAAAAGACAGCTACTTCTACTTCCTCTCGCAATCACTGTATCTATCGCGCGAATCTGCCCTGTTAGGATTCATCATCCCAAACACTTGGCTCCTGATCAATTATGCAAAGTCTTATCGTCAACAAATGCTATCTTTCAGAATAAGAGAAATTATTGACCACGGTGATGGGGTTTTCAAAAATGCTGTCGTAGAATCTTCTACGCTCTTGTTAGCCAATTCAAAAGACTCCGCAGCTCCTTGTCGAGCTGTAAGGTTCAGAAAAGGAAATAAAATTATTGACCACACTTTGGATAAAAGCATCTGGTTACAGGATGACTATAGCCGTATTAATCTGGACATCGATCAACCCAAGTTTTACCTTCTAAAAAAGCTTAGGAGTAAGACTTCTCCATTCGGAACTAGTTGCACCATTATCTGGGGCATTAAACCCTACCAAGTCGGGCATGGTAAGCCTGCTCAGACTAAAGAGATGGTCAATAGTCGCATCTATCATTCAGCCATTTCCAAAGGAAAACTGTGGAAACCTCTCCTCGTCGGTTCAAACGTCAACCGCTATCATATCCATTTCCCGGGCAACCAGTTTATTAAATATGGGGAATGGCTAATGTATCAGTCTGACGAATCTAAGATGCTAAACCCAAAAATTCTGTTGCGTCAAACCAGCGACGTTATTCGTGCCTTCTTCGACGAAAATAAATACTACTGCCAGAATTCTGTTTTTATCATCCATAGCGAAACAATCCATCTCAAATTACTTCTTGGGTTGCTTAACTCCAGGCTTATATCTTTTGTTTACAAACTCATTAATCCGCAAACTCGGAAAATATTTGCTGAGATAAAACCTAGCGCAATCAGACAGCTCCCCATATATACTCCAAATCTTGACGATCTTAAAGACAAGGCTCGTCATGACAGGATGGTTTCTCTTGTCCAGACCATGCTTGATCTCAATAAGCAGTTGGCCAAATCCAAGACCAGCCACGAAAAGACCGCCCTTAAAAGACAGATAGATACAACCGACCGACAAATCGACAACCTCGTTTATGAACTATACAACCTGACCAAACAAGAAATTGCAATCATTGAGGAATCAACTCAATGATATTAAACGAAAAAGAAAAAATTGTATATGGTTTTTAGCCAAATGTTTCCGCGAAAACAAAATTTTTATCCCGCACCTATTTTGATCCAACCTCCGAACAGGCCAAAAAGGTTATCATTATAAGGACCTCTCCCTTTTGAACTTTATCATTAAATCACGAAATAGGCTTGCCCCGCATCTACTTTGCTTTTCAAAGTTAGTGCTGGGGTGCGGGGCTTTTCAAAAACAACACGCGCAGCGTTCCACATCAATCGAAAATAATCAATAGAAAATAGAAAATTGCAAAGGTGCTCGCACCAAGAATAACACCAAGCGTAGTTTACTTGGCTTCACTTTGGATGCTTCACCATCCAACGGGCAACGATTGCAGCCCGTGCACATGCTTGCATAGTAATCGGCCTGCAACCTTGAACGACAAGCGGTTTACAAAACCGCACCGGTGAAGCCATTACCTTCGTGCCTGAAGGCACATCCGTGTAAATTTATGCCATAGCTTGCACCATAGGTGGTATCAGTGAAATCTGTGTCTAACAATCTCCGTGGCCGAATCAAAATTAAAATCCTGTAAATCCTGTAAATCCCGTCTAATAAAATCTGCGAAACCCACGAAACTTGTCCCGCCATAGTTTTAACGACGGCGGATCCACGTCCATCCGTGGCTAACAATCTCTGTCCCCTCGGTGAACTCTGTGGCAAGTTAAACCACCGCTCAAAAAAGCACTTGATGACAGGGATTGTCTATAATAAAAGTGCAAAAAAGTGTCAAAAAGTGCGCACTTTTGTTAAAAAATCGTTAAAAAGTGCGCCGAATTGTCAAAAAATCCCATTTTTTGTAATTTTTCCATTTTCGCCTAAGTCTAATTGCCAAAACGAGTTAAAAAATTTTTCACCCCCAATCCTATTTACCAGGTGTCCACGCGCTCGCCAATTTTCCGCAGATCCTTCGTGCCTAAACACACTTTTACCCACCATTCCGTGCCCTATCTAAACGAACTAACCCCCAACTTCCAGAACCCATCCACCAAATTTTCGCCATTGTATAACCACCTCTAATACTAACATAACCAACAAAATCAGATATTTCATGCATAAATACAGCCTTACTACCTGAAGGTAGAGTCAATTCCTCTTAAACAAATTCCCCGGCAGTTGCCTTATCAACCCCTTTAATCGCAGTGAAATCAGGCCCGAATTGACCTTCCCCGCCCCCAGACCGGTGCCCACAATAATCTCATCAGCATGCATCGGCTCAGTACCAAGGCAATCGTAAATCGCTTTCTCAGCGTCACTTAGATTGAGTCGACCCACATCAAAAAGCGGCGCCTCAACATCGTCGGCGGCCTCTTTGGCAGCAGAACTTACATGCCCTTTCAAATCCTGGCCGATATAACCTAACGTCTCCATTACATCCTCGACGCAGTCCACCAGCCTCGCCCCTTCCTTAATAAGCCTGTGCGAGCCAACACTAATCGGCGAATCAACCTTCCCCGGCACCACCATAACCTCTCTATTTTGCTCTAAAGCCGCTTTTGCCGTGATAAGCGCCCCGCTCCTTGCCGGTGCTTCTATCACTATCACCCCCATCGACAGCCCTGAAATAATCCTGTTCCTCGACGGGAAATTCTCCGACAGTGCCTCATAACCCAGCGGCAGCTCACTTACGCACGCACCAGAATCTGATATAAGTCCATACAGCTTCTTATTTTCCGGCGGAAACACGGTTGCCAATCCGCACCCCTGCACCCCGATTGTCCGCCCGCCGGCACTGAGTGCTCCGCGGTGAGCGGCGGTGTCAATCCCGCGTGCCATG